>Ga0315278_10000444_pt1 | contig 36302 bp, 25 predicted proteins | sample YL17G06_0_MG_FD_203880 | JGI IMG/M metagenome (GOLD analysis project Ga0315278, IMG submission 203880) | Sediment microbial communities from Yellowstone Lake, YNP, Wyoming, USA - YL17G06_0 | ecosystem: Environmental > Aquatic > Freshwater > Lake > Sediment | place: USA: Wyoming | collected... | reverse complement strand
ATACCTTTTGTATTTTCAAAGCCCTAGAAGAATGTTTTCAGCACCCTGGAAATTTCCTCAGCGATCTAGAATATTTCTACATAACTCCATGGGACCCCTGGGGTGTGGAATATTGATCGCTTACCGACGCTGCAGCGGGAAATTCGCGCTTCCGTCGAAGCGGCCAAAGAGATCGACCTCCGGGAAGCAGCAATTTTAAACGGGAATCTAAAAGATACTATCGAACGCGACGGGATAACCATATCGATTATCCCCACCTGGGAATTTCTTCTCCAGTTCGATTAATCTCTTTCTGACAGTTCTGAATGCCGCCAAGATAAGCGTATAATAAATCCGAAATTCGAAATCCGAAACAATATCAAAATTCAAATTTTCAAAATGCCAAACAAAAGCAATTCAAAACTCAAAATCTCAAACAAAAACAGCCTGCCTCCGGAAGTCATTTGTTTTGTTTTGGTCATTTGAATTTTTGTCATTTGGATTTGTTTCGAATTTCGTGCTTCGAATTTCGTGCTTTTTTAGAATGACGTAGTCCCGGCGTCCCGGTTCTGATTATTGCAGCGGTTCTCAATGGCCTGGAGCCGTTTCATGCGCCCGGCCATTTGTTCCTGTCTTAGGGAACATTCCAAAAGGGTATCGATGCGGCTGCCTATGTTCAGTGCTTTGCCATAGACACGCCGAGCCCGCCGGGTTTCGCGCCGCGTACTGTTTAAATCTTTGATATATCGCGGGGCGGGGAACTCATGGTCGAAGGTTTCATCCCTGGGTTCCATTCCCGCGGCTTTGCGGGCGCGGGCCAGGTAATTAGGATTCAGGGACAGGCAAATTCTCGGCCTACTTTTATTTATCGGCGACGGACACGATATCTGCACGCATGCAGCTTTTTGCTGCGATTATGCAGTTATTAACGGCAAATCGGAGCTATTAACTGCACATTCGCTGTTATTGGCTGTGAATTTACAGTTATTAGCTGCGATATCGGAGTTTTTAACTGTACAATTGCAGTTATTAACTGTGGATACGCAGTTTTTAACAGCAAATCAGGGCTTTTAACTGCGAAAATACAGTTATTAACTGTGAATTTGCAGCTATTAACTGCGACGCCGGAGTTTTTAGCGGCGGTCGTGGAGCCATTTGCCGAATCGATGCATAAAATAGCTGCACCCGTGCTGTATTTTTTATGGAAACCGGGAACATTCACTCACTCGTTTACGTATATAGGCCTTATGGAACTTAAATATAAGGAGAAATCATGAATAGAGAAGATTTTGCAAAAACAATCAGCGCCAAACTGGAAAAAATCCGGAAAGCCAACCATATTTCAATCACCGATATGGCCTCGGCATTAAATATCGACAGGGGAAGTTACGTCAGGAACGTAAATGGCCGGACTATTCCCAATTTATTCACCGTATACAAGCTGGGAAATCGTTTCGAAATATCGATGGACTGGTTGGTCCTGGATAAAGAGCCGATGTATCTCAAAGAAAAAATAGCGGAAATAAAAGTGGAAAACGATACCCCATCGCTCCAGTCCCTATCCTTTCCAGGCGACATCAAAGAACTCCTGGATCACATGGATAAAATCCCTCTACTGCGTTACGAAATCCTGGCCCAATTCCACAGGTTTAAAGAAGAACATCAAGCATTGGTTGAAAAAACATTGAAAGCCAACGCAGAAAGGATTTAGGGGCAGGCAAATTCTCAGGCCCCCTTTTTTTCCACCCAAATGTGTATTGAAATAAAAACAGTTTTGTATTACTATATAGGATATATGTTTTTTAAAAGGAGCAAACATGATTGTCAAAGAAGTCGATTTAACAGGAAAAGAGTTCAGCAACTATAAAATAATCGGGAAACTGGGCGCCGGCGGCATGGCCACGGTTTACAAAGCCCATGAGTTATCCCTCAACCGCATGGTGGCCCTTAAAGTCCTCAGCCCCCGGTTGTCGGAAGATACCGATTTTATCAAACGCTTCCACCGCGAAGCCCAGTCCGCCGCCCAGCTCAACCACCCCAATATCGTTCATATCTTTGCCATCGGCGAAGAAGAAGGCTTTCACTACTTTGCCATGGAGTACCTCAAGGGCAAAACGCTGTCCGTTATCAAAAAAGAAGAAGGCGTCCTCCCGTCCGGCAGGTCCATCTCCATCATCAAGCAAGTGGCCGCGGCCCTGGGCGAAGCCCATAAAGCCGGCCTGGTTCACCGGGATGTTAAACCCTGCAACATCATGATCGATGACGCAGGCATTGCAAAAGTCACGGATTTCGGCATCGCCTTTGTTACCGACGCCAAAACCAAACTGACACAGGATGGGTCCATTATCGGCACCCCGGAATACCTTTCCCCGGAACAGTGCGAAGGCAAAACCGTGGACGGCCGCAGCGATATCTATTCCCTGGGCGTCACGATGTACGAAATCCTCACGGGGAAAACCCCTTATGAAGCCGATACCCCGGTCAGCATGCTGATGAAAATCGTTAAAGGAAATTTCCCACCCATCGGCCAAGTAAACCCCGCGGTGCCGGAACCGGTCCAAAAAATCGTTGAGAAAATGATGCAAACCGATCCCCAAAACCGCTACGCCAATGCCGATGAATTATTGAAAGATCTGCAAGGGGTCGAAAAAGTACTCGCCGTGCCTGGAGCACCTGCCGCGGCAGGGGCGGCGATAAAACAACCCGAACCGGCGGCAGTAACCCATTCCATCGAACCCCATTTCCAGGAAAAGAAAAAAAACAGCAGCGTATGGTCCGCGGTAACCGTGGCCGCCATCATCGTATTGTTAATGGGCGGGGCTTTTGCCGCTAAAGTTCTCTATTTCGATAAGAAAGCCGGGGCGACGAAACCTTCCCCCGCCGTCGAATCCATTTCCACCGCCGCCGTAAATTCATCCGAAACCCCGGCAGCCGACTCGACAACCCAACCGGGACAGCCCATAGCAGCCGAACAAACGCCCTCAACCTCCGCCTCCGACGACAGTTCCCCCTCACCCTCATCCACTTCCACATCCACTTCCCCAATCTCATACACATCACCAACATCAACATCAACATCAACTACCCCTTCAACTTCAACGCCTACTTCTACTTTTACTTCCCCCACTTCGACGCAGCCGGCGCTTAGCGTCAAAAAGGCCGGGCCGGCGTCCAATTCATTGGTGGTAAGCGTTCTCGGCGACGCCGACAGGGCGGATATGATAACCGCTTATGTCCAGGCCGCGTTTTCCCGCGCCAACTTTGCCGTGGTGGACGGTCCTTCCATGGGGAATGAATCCCTCGGCGGCATTGCCAGGTATCACCTGGTGGTCACGATAAAACAAATGGAGACCACCACGCTGCAGTATTACGGTTCCACTTCCGAGCAGTATTCCCTGGGTTTGACCATGAAAGCCGTAGAAACCCAGGGCGGTAAAATCGCTGCCGGCCCCTTCACCAGGACGGTTAAATATACGGCCTTGAATGCGGCGGACAACCTGAAAGCGGCGGTTGCCGGCCTGGCTGCCCAATTGCAAAAAGCCCTGGGGAAATGACCGCCGCCGTTTCGAACCGGTGCCCCTACTGCGGGGCGGATGATATCCTCCCCTTTGAAAACGAAGAAGACTATACCACCGATTACTCCTTTTTCATTATCCTGCTGGCCGCAATACTGGTGATCGCCGGGTATTTGCTTTTCGTGGTTTCCACTTACCTGTATTTTCCCGCCGCCATTTTCATCTTTATTATTATTTCGGCAAAGATGGTCACCCGCAAAGAAGAGCGGCGGAAGAAAAAGAAATTAGTCGAAAAAGACTTCCTGTGCGTGGAATGCGGGGAGACTTTCAAGGCGTTGGCATAAGGGGTAAGGCGATTCGTTCTTCTTTCCTGCGGTCCATGGGCAATCGTATAATAAAATGGGTCCCTTCCGTGCAGTTCTCATCATAAATGATCTCCCCGTCGTGCTGTTCGATGATTTTATAGGAGATATACAACCCCAGGCCCACCCCTTTATCCTCTTTGGTGGTAATAAAGGGCTCGAATAGTGATTTCTTCACATGGGCCGGTAGTCCCGGGCCGTTGTCGACCAGGTGAATCTCTGCGAATTGGCGGGCCGTTTGGTCCCCATTGGCGATGGACGCGGACGCGGATGGCGGGACCACCATGATCTTAAGCTTTCCGCCTTTAATTGCCCGGTTCTTTTTCCTGTCCCCGCCCCCGCCACTCATGGCTTCAGCCGCATTCAATATAAAATTTATCAACACCTGTTTCACTTTTACCGGCGAGCAATAAATAAAAACATTCTCCGCCAGTTCCAAAACCGTTTCGATGGGTCCCAGCTTTTTACTCCAGTTCAGGATGGACATGGATTGAAGCACCACTTCTTTCAGGTTCACGCGGGTAAATCCTTCCTTATCCAGGCGGTGGAAATCCAGGAGACCCGAAATAATGTCGCGGATACGTTCCACCTCGGATTCGGAGATTTCCACGGCTTCCTCCAGCAGCGAGGGATCATCCGCGGATTTATCTCGCCAGATCTTTTTAATCACCTGGATGCTGGTGCTGATGGCCATCAAGGGATTATTGATCTCATGCGCGATACTGGAAGTCAACCTGCCGATGGAAGCCAGTTTCCCCTGTTTTATCATGCTCTTTTCTGCGTTTTCCCTTTTTACTTTTTCTTGTTCCAGCCTGTCCAGGGTCAGGTTGATGTTTGAAATAAGGTGGGAGACTTCATCATTTTTATTGTCTTTATCGATACGTATGGAAAGCCCCTCGAAGCCCTGGATTTGGCCCATATTTTCCGATATTGCCAGCATCCGTTTGAGGAGGTAGCGATCGATCGAGCCATAAAGCAGCAAACCCAGGAAGAAAACCAGGCTCATGGTGATAACGATAAACGTTATAATATGGATATTCACAACGCGGAATATGCGGTTGTCCGTTTCCGTATACAGGATGACGGCCGGGGTATTATTAATATCTTTCAATACGTGAAATACCGTAATTTTGTCTTTGGTTTCACAATAGAGCATATCTTCATCTTGCCCCTCTTTTGCGCACGTGTTCACCAGGTAACGTTTATTGTAGTCCAGTGTCTGTATTTTTTCATCCGTGTAAGAAGAAAAGCGATCGAGCATCCCGTGGCCCACGTATCGTCCCATCAGCAGCACGCCTTTCCTCCGGGTTGAGCGGTTGCCGTCCAGGATGGGGCTGGCCACAAACATCAGGGGTCCATAAGGGGTGATAATGGTTCCTTTTACCGCGCCCACTTTCCCCCGTATTTCCCGGTCTATTCTTTTTATGCCCCCGGGAATGCCCCCTGCGCTAAGACCGATGAACCCTTTAACCGGTAGGAAATTTTTATAAAAGAGAATCCGCTGATCCAGGTCGAACACCACCACCAGGTCCATCATTCCTTCCGTTAACATGGCATCCGGCAGTACATTGGCTTCCAGTTCTTTTTCTTTTACAGGATGTTCCATGTATATCTTCAAGTTCTCCCAATCGGACCAATCACTGCAAAGCAAGGCGATATTTTCTTCCTCGATGGATAACGCCACCTGGATTTTTCTTTGCATCTTTTTTATATAAATTTCCTTTTGGTCTTTCAAAGAGGGAACCATGGTGAACCGGAAACCGAGGAAAAGGATAAGAGCCAGGATAAAGCCGGAAACCAGCAGCAGCAGGATCAATTTCTTTTTTAAGTTCACGTTCTTCTAAATATATTTTACAATATTTTATTTTCCATGGTTGTCAGTATTGCCTGGGTCCTGTTGGCGACTCCCAGTTTCCTGAAAATCCGGTTCACATGCGTTTTTACTGTTTTTTCGCTGATAAAAAGTTTCTCGGCGATGGCCTTGTTTTTAAGGCCCATTACCAATGTCCTGAGGATTTCCATCTCCCGGTCCGTCAACCCGAAGCGGGTTTTATCCGGCGGCGTCGCGGCGGTGGTTTTATAAGTGGCCATGTCTTTAAGGGATAAATAAGTGACAGACCTGCTGACCCAGATTTCACCTTTTTTCACATGCCGTAGGGCCCGCTGCAGTGTTGCGGTATCCAGTTCCGCGGAGAAAAAACCGCGAACTCCCAGTTTTAACAGTTCCACTTTCTCCTGGTCTGTAAAGGACTCGTTAATAAGCACGGGTTTGATCCCCGGGTAATTGCGATAGAGTTCCGGGAAAATATCAAAGGCCTCGTTGAAGTTTTTTATGCTGCAACTGGCGCAGACCAGGGCCACATCGACTGCCTGGGAAACGTTCCGGGATTTCAACTGTTCCACCCCTGGAAATGACTTTACCAGTACAAATTCCGGGGTAGTTTTTGATAAGTTTTCCAGTCTTTCTTTGATCAGCGAATGATTGCAAAAGAGAATATAGGAAATCCGGTCTTTCATGGGTTCTACTTTTTCCATGACGCCCCGTTCCTTTCGCCGTTCATCCAGGGCTTTCCTGACGATGGACATGATCTTTTCATTGGAGGAGCCCTTGGAGATGTAATCGGTGACCCCGACTTTCATGGCTTTGACAGCGGTTTCATAAGAGGGAAAGCCGGTCATGATGATTATTCTCATATGCGCATCCAGTTCCCGTAATTTTTTAGAAACGCTGATGCCGTCTTCCGTGCTCATCCTGAGGTCTACCAGGGCGACGTCTATCGAATTTGCCGTCGCCGCGTTTACCGCTTCGGCGGCATCGGAGGCGACGATGGGATTAAGACCCTCATTTTTAAACCAGATTTTCAGGCTTTTTAGCACCTGGCGGTCGTCGTCCACGATCAAGATCGTGGGCTTTTCATTGTTATTCTCATTGTCTTTTGTTGTCATTCCTGTACCTCATACTTCGTACGCTGCTCGCTTCTCGCTGCTCACCGTATCTCGTACGCCATACGTCAGAAAATGTATACCTTAAAAAAATAGCCAACCTCTTGTTTAAACTCATTAACATAACCTGCGAAATTAAAGTGTCCAGGGGAAAATTATAAACCAAAACGGACAAAAATACAACCATAATAAAAAATGTACAACTTTAGTTTTACATTTTTGGGGGATCATTTTCCACCCAAAAATACAACCAACGGTGTATTGACAACTACTGGAATATGGTGCAGAATGTGATCTCAAAGTTTTTTTACCACTTACTATATTAATTTTTACTAAAAGAAAGCCCGGGATGGGCAATGCGTAAATACGCGATGGGACAGTGTCCCAACTCCAGCAAGGCCCTCCCGGGCCTTTCTTTTTCCCCCTGTTTTTCGGTTATGCTTCCTCCCGGAAACATCATTATTCTGAAACCGATATCGTCACTACATCACTCTGCACATTGGCGTTAGGGAAACGGGCTTGAAAGGTATGCTCCCCCATTTCCAGCGGCCAGCGTAATACATATGGATATGTCACCGACTCCCACTCTTTACCATCCACTATCCAGGTAATCCGCGGAACCGCCGGCGTGACATTGGCCCTCAACGCTAACGTCTGAAACCGGCGGGGCGTCTCCCGGTCCATTAATATCCGGCTCCTATTTACGGGATTACGAATCTCTAGCGACGCCGGCGGAAATGGCTCCATCGGGACTTCCTCCGGCGGTTTGTCATACCCCTGCTGCACCGCCCAGGCCGAATACTCGGGAGGCAAAACGGTAAAGGTTTTTAATTCTATTTCAGGAGAGTGCGTGTGAACAGTTGCCAATAACCCGGTGCGACGATCCACCGGGTACTGCCGGTGAACCCCACAAACCGATACCGGCTCTGTCCCGGTTTTGAAATACTCCAACAAGATTTCAGAACAAAAATCCCCGGCCAACTGACCGGATAAGGTACAGATCTTTACGGCCTGGAACCCCCGGGGCAATGGAAAAGGAATCTCATGTACCCCACGGTTCTCATCGGGATGTAGATATATCATGACCTGTTTCACCACCTGGGCGGCGGCGGCGCCGTTGATCTCTTTCATCCGGTCGTTGTTGGGATGCCCAACCCAGGCCCCAACGATATAACGGCGGCTCCAGGCCACGGCCCAGGCGTCCCGGAACCCCTGCGATGTCCCGGTCTTGACGGCCACGGGAAACGGGTACTCCAACACGCCCATACGATTGAAAGAAGGCGCCCGGGCCAGGGGATCGGATAGAAAAAGCGTGATTTGCCGCGCCGCATCTTCGGGTAATACCTGGACCGGCAGGTCCCGGTCCCGGTCTTTTTCGTCCTCCTGCTCAAACCACCGGTAAGTAAACTGGCGTCCGTCATTGGCCAATATGCCGTACGCCCTGACCAGGTCTTCCAGCGTGATGTACAATCCACCGATGGCCAGGCCCAGTCCGTAATATGAGGCATTGTTATCGGTTCGTTCCAGGCCGACGCGCCGGAAAAGTTCATGGGCTTTTTCCAGCCCCACCCCTTTGATGGCCTGCACCGCGGGGGTGTTCCGGCTGTTGGCAAGGGCTTTCCGGTAGAGCAGGGGGCCCAGGAAAGAGGTGTCGTAATTACTTACCAGGTACTGCCCGCTGGGATGCGCTATTTGAAGCGGCAAGTCCGCCAGGATACTGGATGGGGTATACCGGCGCTCGGCCAATCCCAGGGCGTAGATAAAAGGTTTCAATGTGCTGCCGGCTGAGCGCGGCGTGCGCGCGTAATCGATAGAACCGGCGTTGCGCTCATCGTAATAATACTCTGAACCAAGATACCCGCGTATTTTTCCGACGCCCCCCGCCGCTATTTCGACGACGATGATAGCGATATTCCCCGCGCCCAACGGCCGGTACCGGGTCATGGCATCCAACGACATAAAGGCCAGGAAATTTTGCAATTCCAGGTCCAGGGTGGTACGCACGGGACGATGAAAAGCGGAAACACCTTCCCTGCGCATGGTTTCTTCCATGTTCATGATGGCATGGTAGGAATGAAAGGGCCGGGTCTCCCGTTCGGGTGGGGTCAAGCGATGAAGATGTCGCCGGCTGACGCGGTATTCTTCAAGGCTGATTTTTTGCTGCGTCCAAAGTAGTTTCAATATGATCTCGGCGCGCCGGGAAGCATCCTGAAATCCCTGGGAATTAAAGAGATTCATACGGCCCGGGGCTTTGGGCATGGCGGCCAATAATGCGGCCTCGGCCCAGCCCAGGTCCTGGAGTGGTTTCCGGAAATAACGCCTGGCCGCATACGCGGCGCCGTGGATACGGTTTCCCTGGGGCGCCAGGGTGAGGTAATGCCCGAGCACGGCTTCATGGCCATACTTGCTTATTAATAACCGGGCGATGATGATTTCGCGGAATTTTTTCCAGTAAGTGCGTTTGCCGGGGGTTTGCATTCGTGCCACCTGCATGGCAATGGTGGATGCGCCGTGTCGGGGACCGCCGGTGATATTGTTATATAGGGCCCGGCCCACGGCGCGCCAATCGACGCCGGAATGGCTGTAAAAGCGCTTGTCCTCGATCGCCAGGAAGCATTGTTTGACTCGTTGGGGGATTTCGCCTTCGGGTTTCCAGTAGCCTTTGGGCGAATCGTTCCCCCAGCCTTCGGATATGTAATTGCCCCGGGAATCTTCGAAAAAGGGAGTGGGTTCCGGGGAACGTAAGACAATACGGTCTCTAACTTCAAGGTAAACCACGATAATGAGAATGAGGCATAAACAAGAAAGTATAATGGCAATCTTCGAAAATAAATTCGAAGTACGAAACACTGCCCACGAATTACACGAATTACACGAATTACCACGAATTTTTTTTCTTCGCGTGTCTTCGCGTTCTTCGCGGCTGCTCGTTTTTGTTTCGGTCATGGCTTACTAATTATTGTCCGTGTTGGTCCGTGTTGGTCCGCGGCAAAACGATGATGCGCATGCCGTCCGAATTGCCGCGCACTGCCAATTGGTACATTAACTCGGCTTTGGCCGGTGGATGGCTGTAACTGCCTTCAACGCTGCTCCGCAGCCGGTAATAGAAATCATAGGTTCCTTTGGGCAGGGTATCGAAATAAAAGGTTACAGAATCATCGGCATAAATGGCATAATCCGGATGACGGGTAAAGGTTCCCACGGGTGAGGCTTCGGGCGGGGCCGTGGCCAGGTTGGGGTTCAGGGGTTCAAACCCGGCGGCAAAGGGCGCTTTGATGGCCACATAAAACCGCGCTTCGGAATTAATCACCTGGAGATGTTCCTCTACTATTGTGCCCATATCCAATGTCAATGATTTCCCGGCTTCGGCTCCGACCTTTGACGGCGGCTGGTCTTTGTCTTTGTAAACCAGGAGTTCTCGCGTTACCACAAAGCCGTCATTCCGGGCTTTTATTTTATCCCCGGTCCCGGCCGGCACGTATTCCATGGATACCCAGGCCAACGGCGGTTCACCGCTGGACCCCGATAACAATTTAAAACTACCCGGCGTACCCGGCGTACCCGTTATACCATCCGTATCGACAATACGGGTTACCACCTGGCCGCCGGTCTCCACGATGCGTGGTCCTTTGCCAAAGTTGACTTCCAACCGGTAACTTTTTTCCGCGGGTTTCGTATCCGTTAATACATCCTTCAAGGCCAACAACGCCGCGGCATTGGCATTGGTGCTTCCCCAGCCGTCGCCGGTTCCCAGGTTCACCAGTTCATCCATCAACAAGCGTGCGCGGGAGTTGCCCGGTTCGGCTTTATAAAGGGCGCGGGCCACCGCGGCCATGGTCTTCACCTCGCCGGCAAGAATTAAGCCGCCCCAGGTGGCCTGGCGATACTGTAAACCGCCGTACGCTTCTTTACCGTCCCGCAGTTTAAATATGACGCTCTTCCATAAATCCTGGCTGAGTTTTTCCACGGCGTTTTTGTAAGGTTTTTGCTGCGCCAGGAAGGTGTGGAGTATCTTCGATTCGCTGTAAAGGTCCATACTCAGCGAACGCGCCATCAAGTCATGGGCGTAAGCGTCATCGAAATATCCACCTATTGACAGCGCGGTCAAGGCTTCGGCCCGTTCCACGAAGGATTGGCCGTCGATAAAGTAACGGTAATCGGTGCGCAGCGACTCTTTTAACGCCGCCACGGCGCGGTCCAGTAATTTGCCGTCAAACTCGAGCCCTTGCTTCCGGGCCTCCAACAGGAACTCCACCACATAGGCCGTCAGGCTGACATAACCGGTGGAACCGGGCCAATAACTATACAATCCATTGGTGGAAAGGCATCCCTCCAGGTAGGTAAAGGTCTCATTCATCATTTGTTTGATGGGTTCGGTATGAATCTCCCTGCCCAGGCGGGTCATGACATCCTTCAGGGCCAACTCCGGGAACAACTTACTGATTCGCTGCTCGGTGCAGCCGTGCTCGTAGTGGGCCAGGAAATTCAATGCGGCCAGCATTTTCACCAACACCGGTTCCGGCGTTACCAGCAGCACTTGTTTCATAGTGCCCGGCCGCACGTCCTCTTTGGGGGCAGGGAAAGAATATACTTTGCCGGGTTCCAATTGGATAAATGTTTCAAAGCGCCGCACTTCTTTGTCCCGGCTCACCGGCAGCGGCAGCTCGAACGCATCCATGGCTTGATCCGTATCGCGTTTCACCGCCAGGCTCACCGTCACTGCAGCCGCTTCTTTGTCCGTTACTTTATCCGCGGCGTCTTCGGGTACTTTAAGGGGGAAGAACACTTTTTCCGCGCGGCCCACGACCCAACTGACGGGGTATTTGGTTTCGCCTTTGACTTCCAGGCCTTTGACGCGCAGTTCCGCGCTGCCCGGTCCGCCCTCGCCTTCCACCACGCGGCCGATGCCGCCGGCCTTGAACTCATCCCCGGGCCGCACAAACCGCGGCAGCGCGGGTTGAATGATCAGGGGCAGACGAATGGAAAGCATGGATTTGGCTGCGCCGAAACGGCCGGCGCCGTCCGTGGCCACGGCCCGCACGGCAAAATCCGTCAGGTTGTCGGGTAATTCTACCTCCACCACGGCCACCCCGTTCTTGACCACAATGCCGGGGTTGTAATAAGGTACGGTTTTAAAATTTTTACGCACCGTTACCTTATCGAAAATAGAGGCTTCCCCTTCCTCGCCAACATCGCCGCCGGGAAGTTCTTCCAGGGAAAGGTTACCCACGACTTCGTTCCGGGTCTCGCGGATGCGCACCCAGCTTTTGGTGTCACTGATAAAGGAAGGCAGCGGGTCCAGCCGTTTCTCTTTGCCCAGCGCCAGCACGGCGCGGTCCACCAGCCACAGCGTCACTTCGCCGTTCAACGGTCGGCCGGCCGGATCAGACATTTTAATCTCGACTTTGATTTTGGCGCCCGGCAGGTTTTTCTCCGGGTGGGTCAGGGTGAGGTTTAGTTGGTTGTCCCGTGGGTTCACTTTCAACCAGATGGTGTTACCCATGGCCACGGGTTTGGCGCGGTCTTCCCGTCCTTCTTCCAATCGTTCGCTTTTCCCGGGCAAGCGTCCCCGTATAAGCAAGAAATGCACGGGTATGCGCGGGTTCATGTCGCCGGTAATGTCGAACCGGAATATACCCTGCCCGTTTTTGACCGGCGTCCAATAATAAGAGTTGGCGACCGGGCCTTCCACCACGGCCAGGGCCGAGGCGTCCTGGAAAGGACTTTTCAGTACGATGGCCGCCGTATCGCCCGGGTTGTATTCTTTTTTATCCGCGACGGATTCAAAGACATTGGCCATGGGTTTTTTCCATGACACCGGCGTTTCACCGGCCACGTAAAGATCGGCCTGCACTTTCTGGAGCCGGCCCAGTTTATCCCGGGCCGATAACTCCACGACATACACGCCGGCTTCTTTGACCGGCAGCGAAAGGGCCTGGACCGCGGTCCCGGATTGGTAATCGGCTTCGAATACGGTCTCATCCACCACATCCGTCACGTATTTGGCTTTGCCGGTGGTGAAATCGCTCTCCTGGAGCAGGGAATGCCACTGCCGCTGCAGCAGGCGTAAATGGAACGGTTTCCCGGCCAGGGGTTTATCGTCCGGACCGACGACAATCACCTGGGGTTTGATGGTCATGTCCCGTTCGACGAAACGGTCCAGTTTGATTCCCAGGATAAAAGGCGAGAGGGCCGTTACCGAACGGGTGGTGGAGACGGTTTGCTCATCCGCCCCGCGCACGGTAACCTCCACGACGTACTGGCGGGAGCGGCTGTCTTCTTCGACGGTGGGATCGATGCTAAGGACGGCCGCGCCTTTGTCGTCGGTTACATCGGTTTTGTCGATACTGCCGTAGTCCTGTTCGGGTTTCTTGCCGCTGAAACGTTCATCCGAAGAAAATAAAAACCCTTCATATCCCGGCAACCGGTAGCGGAAAGGGGTTTGCGTCACTCGCCAGGAAACGCTTTGCCCCACCACCGGCCCGCCGGCATAGTAACCGGCGATCATGGTCATTTGAAAGGGTTCATCCAGCGCCGCGCGGTCCGGGCCGGAAAGCCGCACTTCAAATTGCGGGATGCGGTAGCTCTCCTTTTTAAATTCGACTTTGGCCAGGGTGAGGTTGATTTCGTCTTCTTTGATAATGGCCTCATATTCGCCGGTGGGCAGGTCTTCCTCGGCGAATTTATAATAGAAACCGCCGTATTCCGTCAGGGTGACGGGGTAGGTCCACTGTTTATCCCCGGGACCGAAAACTACCAGGCTCCGGCGGATGTCCCGGGTATCCGGTATGATTTTACCCTGCCGGCGCTGTCGAACATAGCCCTTGATATGGACGGGTTCTTCGGGCCGGTAAACGGGCCGTTCGGTGAGGATATGGGCAAAGGATACGGGACTGGCTTTTTCATTTTGGGGAATCGAGTTTAACCAGTAAAGCCAGCGGCTGTAAGAGTTGTACCAGTGGTTGTCCATAAAATGGGGCGGCGGGCTGTCCGGCGACAGCACCAGTGTATCCTCGCCGTGGGCGACGGTAATTCGGCAAATGCGCTGGGGTATCCTTTGGGTATGCACATAGCGGTAAATACCGTTACTGTCGGTGGTCCCTGAAATAACCGTGACCCAGTTACTATTACTTTCGATTCCTTCCACGGTAATGGAAGCATTGGGGACCGGGTCGCCGGTTTTTAACGAAGTAACCACGAAAGCGACGGCGGATTCTTCTTCGACGGTGCCCAGGGCCAGGTCGGTCACCTGTACCCGTACGTACTGCCGGGTAGTGCTGCTGCCGATAACGCGGTAGCCCACGAGGTAGGCGCCGGGTTGATCGGCGCCGGAAATACGGGCCAGGTGCTCTTTGAGATCGACGCCGAAACGGGCCCGGACGGCCCCGGTTTTAAGGGGCAGTGGTACGACCCTGGATACCAGCGGGCTGCCCAGGAGTTTGATTTGCTCTTTCATGGCCGAAGCGTATGCCGGCTCTTCGCCCGGACCCTGGGGGCGCTGGCTTTCGTCCACTTCCACGGGCTGGGAAGGAAATGGCCAGAAATTGCGGTTGTGGGGGTTGAGTTTGTACACCCGCATGTCCACCTGGGCCATGTTGCGGCCCTCCATGGGAAAAACCTGGGGACCGTACCGCTCCAGGATACCCTGGCTGGCCAACCATTTTAAATATGCGCCGGATTGGCGGAAATAGAAATATAGGGAAGTGGGACCGAAGGGGGCCAGTTCCCTGTCCGTGCGGCTGCGGATGGATATGTGGCGCAGCTCCAGGTGGTAAGCTTTGTCCCGGTCGGCGTCGAATATCAGACGGATGGAGTTCTCGGATACTTCATGGTAGAAATTGCGAACCGCCGGGGTAAAACGCACCATTTGTTTAATTTCGTTGACGGATACAGTCCCGGGGGAATCGTTGAACTTTAACAGCAACTGCCCCCGGCCCGCGCCGCAGTCCATGGCTTGCTCCATGGAGTAGACGCTGCCTTCGGCGGCCACGGGAAAAGTGGCGGATTCGGAGCCGACGGCATTGAGACGGAACAGGGGCTTGGTGGAAAAAGTGTAAGTTGCAAGGGAACCGGGGATATTGCTGTCCAGGGAGAGCCGTAGGTGCAAGGTGATGTGCATGCCGTAGGGGACGGATTTGAGTAGGGTGAAGCGGTAGCGAACGGGTTCGGAGGTGGAGGTACGTTCCATTTCTTTGATTACGAAATCTTTGGCGGTTAACCAGTACCCTGTTTCTTTGCTGACCCCGGGCAGGGGGATGATTTCGAAGGTGACCATCATGGCGAGTTTCCGGGGATCGATGGGGAAATCGAAGGAGAGGTTGAATTCGTTGACGGGTTCGAGGTTTTTACTGCCGCCGGCGGGGTTTATTTGTTTGGGTGGGGCCATGAGGGTAGAGACTTTGAATTCGCGGCCCTGGACAGAGATAGTATAGCGTTCCAGCGCCAGCCAGGGGGTGGTGGGTAAGAATTGGAGGGTGCGGCCGTCGACCCAGCGGTATTCACCGGGGTGAAGGGGTTGGAGGCGCAGTAATTCGCCCGGTTGGTCCAGGGGACCGCCGTTTTCGGGCCCCTGTTTGGAGGGGAAAAATACGGTAATGGGGTCATAACCCCGCAGCATGGTATCGGGTACGACAGTAACTTTGTCTTTGCCCAGGATATGGGAGATGTCTTGTTCGTTTTTTTGGGCATGGGCGGGGCTGCTAAAGACCAGGAACATTGACAGGAAAAAAAGAATTAAAAAGGTCGCTTTTGGAAAAAGCTCCGCAAAACTTTTTATTTGCACGGCACAACAGCAGGAAGACGCCCTAACCACCGGTTCCCCTATCGAAAATTTTTGATTTCTCATTGGTTTCCCTCCTTCTTATAGTTTTCGATCACATCATCCGGGACCCCTTCGCGGCTCCCTTTAGCGCCCAGGATCACCGGCCGGTACTGCACCGGGACATCATGGGGTTCCACTACCAACAAGTAAGTCCCGGGCGGCAGTTCTTTTAAGATTAACGGACCCGAAGCAACAAGCTGGGATTTTTCATCCAGCAAGCGGGCGTCCAGCGTATCGCTTTCGGTTTTCAATCCCACGCCCACACTGCCTTCCGCCTCTACAGTGAAACGGAATACCTGGAGTTCCCCGGGTCGAATGATCTGCACCGGGCACTCTTTCCCTTCCACAAGCGGGATAGGAGTTATGGTTTTCAAAACCAGCGGACCCGATGGACCGCTGCTCACGGTTTCCGCCGCAGCCGGCGCAGGCAGGACGCGGCTAATGATTTGATACGTGCCGGCGGGAAGGTAGTAACTCAACCGGTGTCCCGTGCGGAAAGCGGCAATGCTCATATACAACACCTCATCGCCGGAGACCAGGGCCAGGGCCGTGGGGACCGGCGTCTCTACGCTGATAAAACACGGGCTTGACAGGGAAAATTCCCACGCCTGGGGACGCTGCGGTTGGCCCTCAGGCAAGGTCAATGTCCCCGAACCGTTCGAAAATACCGCTTTTTCCGCCGTATTACGATCGCCCATGAACGATTGACCATTGTCGGTAGAAGGCGCCTGCCAAACTTTTACCAGTCCGGGTCCGTGTCGGATTTCCAGGAACCCGCCCGAGATTTTATTATTATTATAAAAGTGTATATCAAAGTTCGCGGCCTGTGCCGTGTTAACCGCGTTAACCGCGTTAACGCCCTGGTAAACCTTACCGTCGTTTCCCCACAGGTCGCTTTCTACTTTGCTGCCAGCCACAAAAAGTTTCCTGTCTTGTGACGACGCTGCGCCGGGCAGTTGAAATTGCAGGGTCCCGGCCGCATCGAAGATTCTTTCAAAACCGTTTTCCAGGTCAAGGGTTTCCAGGTCGTCGGCGGGAGTTCCGCGTTTTTCCGCCCGGAAGCGGGCCGGTTGATCCCCCATGTTCAGCACGTAGAGGATTTCACCTTGCACCACCACTTTCTCTTGCTGATTTTTTTCCAGGGCGGCGGCCATAGCCAGGGCGCGGCCCCGGAACCACGAGAACGCTGCCAGGCCGCGGGCCAGGGTCATTTCCAACGCTTGCGGTTCTTCCTTTAATTTCAGCCACACCGAGCGCCCCGGTTCAACCTGGCCCTCGATGAAAGAACCCGCGCGGAAATCCAGTTCTTCCTGTTTCGGAAAAGCTGTCAACGTAAGACTGGTGCGTTCGCCCGTATCGAAACGGTTTTCCTCCGATATCACCGCCGGCGTAGGACCCGTTAACCAGGTATGGCCCCAATACGTCCCTTTACCGGGAATGCCCACCAGGGTGCGCGATGGGGCCGAGCGGGCCGGCGCCATGCCGGTCCGGGGGAACATATTTCCCGCGGGCGGGGCTGAAAACACCGCCGCCCCCAACAGCGCGTTCACGGCTTTCACTTCCAGCAGCAGCGGGGCGTTTTGGGATTGCTCGATGCGGAAAGCAGCGGGAATATCCGAAAGCGCCACTTCCACGACGCCGCCGGTTTTCAGTTCAAAAATTTCGAGCTGCGCCTGTTTCCCCGGGGCCGTACAGACCAACCAACCGGACCCGCCGGGTCCGCCGGGTGCACTGGGCACAGTCCCTTCCACTCCGTCCGAAACCGGTAAACAGGGACGTCCCGATAACGGGGAATAATACCATTCTCTTTTATTGTCGGATTTCAACCGGAAACTCAAACCGCTTTTATTAATCAATCGCAGCGCCGGCCGGCCGGTAATGGTTTGCCGTGACCCGGAAACAGCTATTTCTTCCGGTTTCACGGCGGAAACATCAACGGTCATGGAACCCGGGGTCCCGTCCTCGTTCCAGGCCAGTAACGTATAGTCATGCTGCCCGGGCAGGGGGATGAATAACTGGCCTTCCCCTTCGGCCAGCAGCGCATCACCCTGCATCAGTACCAGTTTCAGGGCGCCGCCGCTGCTTTTGGCTTTTATTTGCAAAAGCATGTCCTGGATTCCCATTTCCGTGGTATGGAAAGGAATTTTTAACACTTCATTTTCAATCGTTCTCATCACTGAAAAAGGGACAACCTGGGGTTCCAGGACCAGCGCTTTCCTGGTTTGCATGGTAATATTCACCTTGCCGTTCCGCTTATCCGCTTTGGTCACTTTCAGCAGGTATTGGCCCGCTTTCATGTTCCGGGAAATAAGGAAATTCCAATCATGGGGGATATCGTCGGCCCCGGCGATGAACGTTAGCTTCTCCCCCTCTTTAGACAACAGGGCAGCCTTAACATCCACATCGCCGAAACTGGAAATATTCACCAGCGCATCTTCCGCCAGGCTGACATTAAATTGGGCCGGCAGGGATTTGATGAACTGGGTCAAACCGGGGACCAGGTCCCTGGTATCAAGCCGGATCGTGTAGGGCATGCGGTTATTTTCATCCGGGCTTTTAACCTGTATTCCCACGGTTCCTTTGGGTAAAGTACCGGACCATTGACCTTTGATAGTAACGCCGGCCGTTTTCCCATCGCCGTCAATAATGGCCGCCTCCATTTGACCGCTAACGGAAAGAACCACCTCAAGGGGCGCTGTAATTTCAGCGCGGTAAATATCCGGGGCGCGGTTGGCCTCTTCCAGCCAGATATTTTCCAGAGGGGCGTTCAGTTCCAGGCGGTGGGGGCCTTTGCCGGAGATACCCGGTTCTTCAACCACTCTTTCAAGGAAAGTGACCCTGCGGCTTTCCACCGGCAGGGGCAGGGAGTAATAAAAATAAGTACCCGGTTTAAAAAACCGTTCCACGGCTCCGCTTCCACCGGGGATCAACAGGGGCCAACCGTCGGCGTCATCTAACCGGTATGTCAATGCTTTGCCCAGGCTGTAAGTTTCCAGGTGATAATCCCCCGGTTCCGTTATTTCCACCCGGCAGCGGATGGCGGCGTCCGGCGGAACGCCGGAGCGTTTGATTGCGCCGTCCGTAAGACCGGCGATCTCATCCATGCCCGTCCGCGCCAGGCGGATACCGGCCCTGCCTTTGGACTGTCCCTGGGTTTGAACATCCACCAGGTAATCCCCCGGTTTCAGGAATTGCTGCACCAGGGCGTTGCGGCCCACGCCGTTTTGATTCGCCTCGTACAGCGATGTACTCGTGCGGGTACGTACATTAATGCGGGTGGCCAGACGACCGAGAGTTTCCAACCGGTACAAAGCCGGCGATTCTACTTGCAGCAGGAACTGCTTTTTCTCCTGGCGATCGAAATCGCCGAATACGGGGTCTTTGGCGGTTAATATGGGGAAAACCTCTTCCAGCTTTTTTATTACCGGCTGCGGAGGTGGAATATTGGGTTTCACTTCTTCGGCTTTGACATTAAAGAGCCGGTGCACATTCTCGAGGTTTTCCAGTTCCAGCAGGTGAACCCCGGGGGTAAGCGGCGCAGCGCCGTCCCATGGGACGCTGTCCACTGTTAGCCGGTATTTCCCTCCGGTTATTTTAAGTCTCACAACCTTCACGTGTAAGACTTTTATGGGAACCGGCAGTCGTGGTTCCATGGGTACGGGGAGTGGGTCTTGCAGGTCCAGGGGGAGTCCCCTGAAAATGACCCCGGATTCCACTTCCGATCGCCGGTTCAACCAGAGGGTGTAGGGCGCGGAGTCAACCCCACCATATTTCAGGTTCACCTCCGGCCACAGCAGGGCGCGGCGGGCCTGTTGGGGTTCCTTTTCCAGCTCGGCGGATGTTTTAGAGAAAATAGATTTTACCGTGCGGCTGAGCCAGCCTGCTTTTTCATGTAGGGCAAAATGTAAAATACCCAGGGATTTGGGTTGAATCGAAAGAACATAATAACCGGCGGTCACTTCGAAATCGCTGCCGGCGTCCTGGTACTGCGGAGGAATGAAGTTCCTGGGGGCGAAAGTAACAAAAGGACTCAACCGGTAGCTTCCCTTTGCCCCGGATTCAGGGTCTTCATCGATCACATAGGTTCCCCCTTCCGGGATAAAAAGAAATACTTCCAGGGGGCCCAACAAGTTTACTCTCCGCACCATGGCTTCTTTGGAGGTAATGGTGACTACTTCCGTTTTGATAGGTGTTTTTAAAGAAGGGTGCGTCAGAAGGGCGGTCATATCGATGGCGTCCCGGCCCGCCGCGGAATGGATACTGGAAATCCAGTAAAAGCCATATCTTGACGGGAGTTCATAAGAGTTCCGTTGGACAAAGTAATCCAATTCCAGGCGGTCGCCGGGGGGCGCCATGACGGTAACCCAACGGGGGGCCTCAATGGATGAGGTGTTAATAATGCACCAGGGGTCGCGGGAATCTTTGGTAATGGAAGCCGTTTGTAATATCGAAGCGAACCTGGCCTGGGTATTCCCAAAATTTGTAACCGTAATTTGGGCCGGTTTCTTTTCCTCGCGATCCAACTGGAAAAAATTAGTTTCGCCGCTGACCTGGAAAGTATCGCGGCCAAAGGGTGAAACCTCCAGCAGTCGTTGTCCGTTTGCGCCCAGGTCCGGTATGCCCATGCGTAAGTAGAAAGGGTTTTCATCTGTTTCCCTGGTCCACGGCTGCGCGGGGCCGCCGTAACAGGTCAGCAGGTAGAGGCCCGGGGCCAGGTCATGGTGGAATTCGATATGGGTCATGGGTTGGCCCGCGATCCGTTCGAAAATAGAAACCGTGGGCTTTGCTTCTTCCAGCCAACTGCCGTCGCGCCACAACCGGGCGTCTTTCAGGCAGCGGCCCAACATTTCCAATCGCAGTACTTGGCGTTCTTTGATTTCAATCCAGTAGGCTTGTTGTTGGAGGTCTGCCAGGCTGCCGCCGACGATTTCCAGGTCCGACAGATAGGGTAACTCTTCCACGCGGGTAACCGGTTTCACATATTCGAAAGGAAAGACTTTTAATTGCGCCTGGCCGGAACCGTTTTCATGGGAGTAAAGGCGGACCTTATAGGTCCCGGAATCCAGCAGTAGGTCGATCCGGCCGTCCTGTTGGCCGGTGGTCCCGGATGATTCATAAGGACCGACCATGCGGTCCACGAGGGTTAACGCTGTTCCCTGGTCGCTTTTAACCTGGATGCTGTAACGTCCGGGCTTGTCGATATGCAGGAGTGTTTCATTCTCGCCTTTCGCTTTGAACCCGGTTTGATCTAATTTTGCCCCGAAAACCGGGGGAATGGCTGTGGCCAGGAAAAGCGCCGAAATCATCAGAACCCGTTTTATAAAATATTTATTCATTTCGTTCCTCCATAAGGATTTAAAAGTAATAAATACCACCTTGCCGAAAAATAATCAATACCATCCGCCCCTGAACCCACCGCCAATTTAAAACCGGCTTGCAAATAACCGGGAAAACTGGTAACATAACTCCTTTAATCCTAAAGGAGTCAGTACACCATGAACCGCATCGTCTCATTTATTATTTTTATTTCGATTGCCTCCCTGATATACCTTGGCCTGCATCTTTTTGTCTATAAAGTCATTGCCGGCAACCTGGATATCACGGTTAATGCTAAAAGAGCCATAAAAATCTTTTTCTGGTTTTCCGGTCTCTCTTTTTTTATCGGGACTTTTCTTTCCCGGGTGTTTAAAATCCATTTCCTCAACTACTACGCCTATGTATGGTTGGGTATTATTGCCGTCAGTTTCTTTGTCCTCCTGGTGGCTTATACGACCGGGAAATTCGCGCCTTCCCGCGTGAGGCTGTTCACTATCATCGGTCTGTGCATCACGGGTATCATTGTCCTGGTGTCGCTGGTAAACGGGCTTCGCAAACCGATAGTCAGGGAGATTACGGTTCCCATCAAAACATTGCCTGCTTCATTAGCGGGTTTTTCCATTGTGCATCTCTCGGATATTCACCTGGAAAGTTATAAATCAAAAAAAACCATCGGTCATATGGTGGATACGGTAAACGGTTTGAAGCCGGACCTGGTGGTGATTACCGGGGATTTGATCGACAGTAACATCTGTGAAGATGCCGCGTTCTGTGAGCACCTGGAGCGATTAAATGCGACTTATGGCGTCCTGGCGGTGACGGGCAACCATGAATTTTATGCGGGGCTGGATATTTTTAATGAACTGGCAAGCCGCTCCAATATAAAGATATTGAGAAATGAGAATGTGACGGTTGCCGGTTTGCTGCAAGTGGTGGGGGTGGATGACGATGAAGCGCGCCGGTTCGGCGCTAAGGGACCGGACCTGGAAACGGCGTTGAAAGGCTGCGATTTATCGAAACCGGTTATTCTTCTTTATCACCGGCCGGATAATTTCGCTGCCGCGGCGGCAAAGGGTGTGGATTTGCAATTATCGGGTCATACGCATGGCGGCCAGATTCCACCCATGGACTTGTTGGTCTGGCTGTATTACAAATATCCTGCCGGCCTGTTTAAAAAAGGCGACTCCTTTATTTATACCAGTTACGGTACGGGGTATTGGGGGCCGCCCATGCGTTTCCTGTCCCGCAATGAAATCGTTAAAATCACCTTAGTGCCATAAAAATGGCCACAAAGGCGCCAAGGCACTAAGAAACACCAAGGGTGGAAACGGGGCAATCTGTTCACTTAATTCTTATCACGGGTCAATCGATCAGTATATCCAGCGAAAACAACCGGTTTAACATATCCTCTATAAATTCCTTATTACTTGCCCCCTTAGATTCTATAATCTCCTTAAATAAATTGTCTCCATTACACATATCCAGCATCTCTTTTACCTGGCCGGGTAAATCCGCCCATTTCATATCAGCCACTAAAATATAAAAGCAACCGGAAGCGGAAACCCTGTCTTTGTTCAATACCTTATATAACGCTTGCCGGTGAGATAGTCCGCCCCGTTTCATGCTGTCTTGCAAGAAATTCGTACTCTTTGCGACGCTTTCATCGATATCCCGGAGACTGAAATTCGCTTCCATTATCTTTATACGCGGGTTTAACCGCGGCCTGGATAAGTCGTCCAATATTTTGTCCGGTTCGGTTTTCCCGGCATCGCCCGGAGTTTCCAGGTTTTTAAATATATCTTTGCCGAAATGTTCGAAATATAAGAATGTATGATTGGTGCTTACGGCGCCGGCAAAAGGGAATTCCAGCGCGACATAATCGCGCGCCGCCTTGTAATAGGCTGAGTCGATCATCTCTGCATCCGCTTCCTGTTTAATCCTGTCTTTTTCCTTATATAGACATATCAGTTTGAATTCATCCCCTTCGGCGTAATGAACGTCTGTTATTCCATAGGCCCGGGGATTTTTAGATACCCTGGAACCGGGCAATAACTCGAAATCTCCCATGGTAAACAATGATATATGCTCTTTGTTCCCGGTGATAAACGCGATGGTTTCCATTGCTTCCGGGGTGGTTTCCGTTGGGAAACCCAGGAATGTCATCACCTGCACACCGATGCCGGCATCGGAAAAATTTTTAATCACTTCCCCGGCTGTTTCGGAAGTATATCCTTTTTCGATTAATTCCAGTACTCTTTGACAGCCGGACTCCAGGCCCACGGCCACGGATAAACATCCCCCTTGTTTTAGTTGCAGGCAATTTTCCCGGGTAAACTGTTTCTCGATTTTTATTTCCGTATTCCAGCGATAAGGAAGTTTTCGTTTGCTCAGTTCAGCGGCAATTTTTAACGCCATGACCGGGGACATGACGTTTATGGCAAAGGCAAAATGGTTTACTTTATATTGGGCAGCCAGGAATTCCATATCGGCAATGACTTTTTCGATGCTTCTTTCCCGATACCGGGCTGTTCCCTCCTTTGTTGCCCCATAATGGCAAAAAGCGCATTTGTTCCAGTAACAGCCCCGCGTCGGCGCATAGGGTAAAACCATTCCCGGCGATAAATAGCGATCCAGTGGGAAACCGTCGTAATCCGGTGGGGGTAATTCATCCAGGTTTTCCTCCAGGATATCCTTCGGGGGAAATATGATTTCATAATTCGGACGGTCATAGTAAATAACGTTGGGCAAGAAGGCGGAGACGGGGCGATGGGGGCCGGGTGAGGATGAGGATTGGTCGGCAGACGCCTTAAGGGCTTTCAAATGTAAGATCAGTTTATAGAGGGCGGTTTCACCTTCATAAAGGATTATACTGTCCAGGAATTCGAATAGGATTTTCATTTTTTTCCTGGGCATATTTAAAACCAGGCGGCATAAAAAAGCGCCGCCGGCGCATATATGGATGCCCGGGAATTTTTTCTTGATAAGATGGGCCGCGGCGAACATTTGCAGGACCTGCCCGGGATAAGTTACGGATATCCCGATTAAATCGGGCTTTTGCGCGGCCACCAGGGGAACCAGTTTTTGTTCGTAATACTCGATAAAGGGATTGATATCTTTATCCAATTGTTCCGTAATATCGGCCCGGGAGCTGAGGAAAAAAGGGGTGGTATACATGGCTGCGTCGATCCGGGTGGGAAAGTAGGCGGCGGAAATGAGTGTAAATGCTTGCGCCAGGAACCGGGTATTTTTTTGGTATTCTTTGAAATTAAAGAATCTCTCTTTATCCCGGAAGCCGGGTAGGTAGTTTCCCGGTTCCAGGGTGTCGGGATCGATGCCCAACGCATCCAGGCATTTTAAATACTCTTTTTGTTCGACGAAATGAAGGGAACTCTTTTTATCCAGGAGGGTGAACCGTTGGTTTACTTTTTGTCGGCATTTTGCCAGGAATTCTTTGCCGAGGATGTATTCATGGGCTTCGAGATTTAAATCCTTGCCGGTAACCGTTTCGCCCCGGCGGCGTAAATACGCGGTTAGATAAGGAATGGCCGGGTATGGCTGGGTAAAATCGGCCGCCGGTAAATAAATAAGTAAAGTATTAAAATCCATGGGCTGTGAACTCCATTACGGATTACATTTTTCTCTTTACAAGGGATTCCAGGGCATAAAAAGGAACCGATTGTACATTTTCAAAGAATGAAAAATTAAACCCGGATACTTTAACGGCAAAATCACGATTCTTTATTTCCATAAAGGTTCGCAAACTTTTCATACTGCCGGTATTACTGCTTTTAACTTCCACCGGGATGATTTTACCGGCCAGGGCAGTCACATAATCGACTTCGGCATTACTGGATTTTGCTTCCCGGTGCCAGTAAAACAAATCGGCTTTTTCTTTGTAATTCCGGTAAGCGATCAGTTCGAGGCCGGTGAAAAGCTCGGCCACAGCGCCGTTATTTACCCGCGAAAAATCCGGGTTCAGCAAAAGCGGGCGATAATCCAATTGCAGCAGTTGCTGGGTTAACCCGGCATCGAAAAATAGGACTTTAAATTTTTTTATATCGCTCTCCGCTTTCAATGGGATACCGTTTGCGCTGCTGTGATAGACTTTATAAACAATACCGGCCATTTGCAGCATATCCAGTGCATCCCCCAGTTCCCTGCTTTTTATATCCATGGAAACATTGGTATATTTGAACTTATCCCCCAATTGCATGGGAATGGAATCGAATACTTTCCGGAGATATTTTATTTGGTGTTTTTTCGCATACTTTTGAAAATCGCTGCGATAGGTTTCAAGTAAATCGGTTTGAATATCCCTGCATCTATCAAATTGACCGAACTCCAGGAAATCGGCTACCACTTCGGGCATACCGCCCAGCAGGACGTAATTCCTTACTTCTTCATTCAGCAGCTTATGAATCGGTTCCGGGACCGGTTTAAATTCATTTTCCAGCAGCATGCTTCTTAAGTCCTGTTTCCCGGACACGGTCAGGTACTCTGAGAACGACAACGGATAAACATAGACAAAATTAACCCTGCCCACGGGGACATTGATGTTTTGCAATTGAAATTCCAGCAGCGAGCCGGCGGATATCACATGCAACCGGGGCAGATCTTCATAGAAGTATCTTAAGGCCAGGATAGCTTTGGGGCATTCCTGGATTTCATCTAAAAATAAAAGGGTAGTCCCGGGGGAGATTTTTACACCCAAATAATTGGAAAGGTTTTTGATGATTTTAGCGGGCTCGATATTACCGTCGAAAAAGGCGTGGACATCTGTGCTTTTCTCAAAATTTATTTCTACGAAATTCTCGAATGTTTTGCCCAATTCCCGTGCAAGCCATGATTTTCCGACCTGCCTGGCCCCTTTGAGAATAAGGGGTTTCTTTTTGGGGTCGTTTTTCCATTTAAGCAGGAACTCCATTAAATCGCGTTGTAATTGAATCATGGGAGCATTATACAGGAATATGGACAAAATGCAAGGTTGTTTTGAAAATTTGTGGACAAAATACAAGGATGTTTTTGCCATTTCATGGACAAAATACAAGGATAAAGTCGCCCCAGTAAGGGTTATTTTTGAGGATTAACAAGGAACATTTTCTCAAATTTAACCGGATGGAGTGCAGAGAGGGGAGTTTCAGGCAACAGATGCAAAATAGTTTGGTTCGACATACGTTAAAGGCACGCGCCTGGATTTGTCGCCCTGGAAAAAGGATATTTTCAAAAATTTATTGACAGGTGTTGTCATTATTGCATGAACCGCTATATTTCGCAAATCTTCCGGCAACTCCTCCAGTTTATCCAATGGATAACTACGCGGTCCATATTCCGTTCTTTCCATAAGAATTGAAAAATGAAGAAGTGTTAAACTAATAGCCCGCCCGGTTTTTTTGTTCAAACGCAAAAGGATATGATCGGTAAGCTCAATGCCGGTTGCCGCTTCATTCGCATTGAAAAAAATATCCAACATATCCTCCGTTTCATCATATATGAGGCGGATTGTATCCCCGTTTTCATCTTTTATTTCTTTTCGCTTTAATTTTAAATCGTTCATACGTTCACCTTTTAGGTACAATATATTTTGCCCAACCTGTGATCACAAAATTATTGGTTGTGTAATTCCCGGCATCGTCAGGTTGAGTCTTGAAAATAACGACGGCAATGATGTGATTGTTTTCCGGTAGTAACTCATCAAACTGCTTAAAATATCGATATTCATTTGGGATCAATGTATCTTGTTTTCGAAGTCCGGTCTGTATAGTCTCTAAGAATTTTTCCAAAAGAGGCTCGAATTCAGGGCGCGCTTCTAAAATGTGACGCCATCGTTCTTCAGTCAAATATATTTCATTACCGTACCGGTCATGAACTGTCCATTTTTTCATTATTCTACTCATTACAGTCTTAATAATACAACCCTTTTAGGATGTTGTCAACTGTCACTTGACTTTGATATCTGATCCCACGAAGTTTCCCCCAGCCCCCGCCCTCTGAGCGCCGAAATGGCCTGCCTGATTTCTTCCGGGCTTAACTCATAACCTTCCCGGGTTAGCGAAGTCACAAACTCCCCATGCACCCTTCCTCCACGATACCCGGGCTCCCGCCGCGGATGCTTTAAATACCGGTCCATCAGGCTGCTGCTTTCAGAAATATTCAAAACGGCATGATAAAAGACCAGGTCCTTGCTCCGATAGATAGAAGACCCCAAAATCTTCCTGTCCCGGATACAGATATCGGAGATACCTCCTGTTTTGAGTTCTTTTACCCCCACACTCCGCAGCGCATCAATAATCCTCTCATTGTAGGTTTTGAAATAAAACCCCGGCGCCCGGAACTTATCCCCCCTCTTTAAAACCGATACGACCACCATACGCGGCGACAACACCACCGCCTCCCCCCCGGATGGTCTCTTGTATACCGGGATATGATCATTTAAAATGTTTTCCACGTAAAGCGCATCCTCGACCTCATTACTCTGCCCCAATACGACGCAGGTAAAAGCGGGAATCCAAACCATGAAACAATAAGAAAGCGGTTCCCCTTGCAGCAGTTCATTATCCGGTAAGTCGTATTCCTTTATTATTATTTCCAAAGGATTATTTGTGGATCGGTTGATCGAAAGCATCGTATCCCGCTTCCATGAAGATTTCCGAAATGGTGGGGTGCGCATGAATCGTCCGCGCCACATCATATACCGTACCCTCCAACTGCAAAAGTATCGCGGCTTCCGCAATCATGTCCGTGGCATGAGGCGCAATCACCTGCACCCCCAATACCTCGCCGTATTTTTTATCGGACAACATGCGGATCAATCCCTCGGTTTCTCCCTGGATCAATGCTTTGCTATTCGCCGTCAAGGGAAATTCGCTCACTTTGTATTCCAGGTTCGCTTCCTTAATCTGCGATTCAGTCAATCCCACTTGCGCCATCTCCGGCCGCGTGTAGATGTTAATTGGAAACCTCTCGATCTTAAAAGGCTGCTCACTGTGAATGCCGCTGATGACATTCACGGCATGAAGCCCCTGCGCGGAAGCGGCATGGGCAAACATACATATTCCATTGACATCACCTACGGCATATATGTTTTCCACCGACGTTTGTAAATCGTCATTCACTTTTATGAATCCATTCTCCATGGCCAATTCCACGGCGGAAGCAGGCAGCACCGCCGCACGGTTAGATGCATTTATTATTTTATCGTAAGCGATCTGTTTCATTTTTTCAGCGCCCGACTCCACCAGGATTTCACCTTTCTCAAAACCTTTGATTTTCGCGGCTAATACCACTTCGATTTTTGCTTTCTTAAGCATCTTCAGGGCATAATCGGACAAAAACGGGTCCGCCTGGGGAATTAATACGGCTTCCTCTGCCAACAGCGTCACTGTTTTGCCGACTATTTTAAAGAACTGCGCCAATTCCACGGCATGGGCGCCGCCGCCCCACACTACCACCGGCTCCGGCAGTTGCTCCAATTTCAACAGTTCATCTACCTCTATTTTCACGCCCGCGGGAATATCCGCGGCTAAAACCGCCGGCCTTGAACCGGTGGCAATAATGATATTTTTGGCCGTTAACAACCGGTTCTCCACGCTGACGCTCCTGTCGGCGTTAATAGACGCCGCCCCCATAATTATTTCGACGCCGTTTTTCTTTAACAGGTATTCAACCCCCCGCGTCAGACGTCTTACAATCCCCCCGGAACGTTTCACCGCTGTTTGCCAGTTAAAACTTAATTTCTTCTCATCGATGCCGGCAACGCCGAAAGTCGCCGCGTTCTTTACGACTTCCAACCGCCCGGCGCTTTCCAGCAAGGCTTTGGTGGGGATGCAGCCCCAGTTAAGGCACATACCGCCGACGCCGGAGTTCTCGATAAGGGCGGTTTTCAATCCGACTTGCCCTGCCCGTATGGCCGCGACGTAACCCCCCGGCCCTGCCCCGATAATTATTAAATCATAATCCATAACTTCCTCCGTTAATTGTAAAACAAATCCGAAATTCGAAATTCGAAATTCGAAACAAATTCAAATGACTAAAATTCAAATGACCAAAGCAAAAACCATCAATCCAGAGAGAACTTGCTTTTGTTTTGAATTTTGAAAATTTGAATTTTGAATTTGTTTCGAATTTCGTGCTTCGTGCTTCGGATTTATTTTCATTCCGTGGGCTCCTCTTTTTTTAAATTAGCAACAGCGACATCGGGTCTTTTAAGAAACCGGCGACCCTCGCCATAAACCGCGCCGCCTCGGCGCCGTCCACGATGCGGTGGTCCACCGACATGGAAAGCGGCAGCATATGGCCCACCACTACCTGGTCATCCTTCACCACCGGCGTCTTCATGATGCGGCCCACCCCCAGGATCGCGGCCTGGGGATAATTGATCACCGGAACGCCGTAGGTTCCGCCAATTGACCCGTAATTGGTCACGGAAAACGTTCCGTCTTTGAAATCCTCCAGGGTGAGCTTCCGCTCCCGCGCCCGCTCCGCTGTCTCGACGATCTTTTGGGACAACTGGAAAATGGACAGTTTATCTACATCCCGAATCACAGGCACCACCAATCCTTCTTTGGTATCCACCGCCACGCCGATATGATAATAGTTTTTCAAAATCATGCGGTCATTCTCAAGGTCCATCTCGGCATTGAGCAGCGGAAACTCCTTTAAGCCCACCACCACCGCCTTGAGAATAAGGGGTAAATAGGAAAGTTTCACGCCCCGGTCCGCATAGGCTTGTTTATGGGTTTCCCGCAGTCTCACCAGTTCCGAGACCTCTACTTCTTCTATCACCGTCATGTGGGCGGTGGATTGTTTGGAGCGGAGCATGTTGCGGGCAATGGCTTTCCTCATCTGGCTCAGGGGTTCATAGACCACCCGCGGTTCCACCGGTTCGGGGGTGGGCGCCGTCATTGGTTTGATTTCACCCGCCTGTTTCTTTTCATAGAAACGTTGAATATCGGCTTTCATTACGCGGCCAGCCGGGCCCGCGCCCGGGACCTGGTTGATATCCACGCCCAGTTCTTTGGCCATGGCGCGCGCCACGGGGGTGGCCAGGGCCTTTTTTGGGGGTTTCTCAGCCGCCGGCGCTTCCGCCGCTTCCGGCGGCGGCATTCCTTCCGTGCCGGCCGGCAGGAAGGCCGAATCGCCGGCCACTTCCAGGGTGCCCACGACGCCGAAACCTTTCTCATCGATGGGTTTCGCTTCCAGCGGTTTCGGTCTCTCCGCGGCAATGGCCTGGGCTTCCGCGCCGGAAATTCCTTCGATCTCTAATTCCACCAACGGATCATCTACTTTAATGACTTCCCCTTCCTTGCCGAAAATATTAATAATTGTACCGGCCCGGGGCGAAGGAATATCCGTCACCACTTTGTCGGTTTCCATTTTGACCAGGGATTCGCCCGATTTAATGGCCTGTCCCTTTTTTACATACCATTGAAGTATTTTCCCTTCGCTGATGCCTTCCCCTATATCCGGGAACTTAAATATGTATCTCATTGCTTTCTCCTGCTAAACAAAAGTTTTGTCCACTGATTACACTGATTACACTGATTAAAAGAAAAGATGGAATGTATAAAACACGAATCGGGCGAACACGGGGGCTCGCCCCTACGGCAACCCTACCCTTTTTTTTAATCTGTGTTAATCTGTGTAATCTGTGGACAACGTTTTTCATTCAGTACTCCACTACCTTTTTAATCTCATAGAAGATGCGTTCCGGGGTATGGAAATAGTGATGTTCACCTTTGGGCAGCGGCGGAATTGTATCGAACCCGGCCAACCGGGTGGGCGGGGCTTCCAGGCTTAGAAACGCTTCCTCAACGGCAATCGCCAGCAACTCGGCGCCGGCGCCGAAACTCATGGGGCCTTCCGTTACCGACAGCACCCGGCCCGTCTTTTTGATAGATGCCGCGATGGTTTCCCTGTCGATGGGGTAAATGGTGCGCAGGTCGATCAGTTCTACGGAGATGCCTTTTTCTTTGGCCATAATCATGGCCCGCTGGACTTCGCGGATTTCCGCGCCGTAGGAGATCACGGTAATATCCGTACCTTCCGCCGCCACTTTGGCCTTGCCGATGGGGATGGCGAATTTCGTTTCCGGCACTTCTTGTTTAATGGCGCGGTAGACTTTTTTCGGTTCCATGAAAATCACGGGGTCGTCGGTTTCGATGGCGGAGATGAGCAGGCCTTTGGCGTCGTAGGGGGTCGAGGGGATGACGACTTTGAGGCCGGGGATATGTCCGAAGAGCGCTTCCATGCTTTCCGAGTGATGTTCCAGGGCCTTGATGCCGCCGCCGTAGGGCATGCGGATGACCATTTGTGCGCCGTACCTACCGCGGGAGCGGTTGCGCATGCGGGCCACGTGGGCGAGAATCTGGTTAAAGGCCGGGAAAGCGAAACCGGAAAACTGGATTTCCACCACGGGTCTTAACCCGGCGGCGCACATGCCGACGGCCGCGCCCACGATGGCGGATTCGGCCAGCGGGGAATCGAAAACCCGTTCCACGCCGTATTTTTTTTGCAGGCCGGAAGTGACGCGGAACACGCCGCCTTCGACGCCCACGTCTTCGCCGTAAATCACCATGTCCGGGTCTTCGGCCAGTTTGATATCCAGGGCGTCGGTTAGCGCCTGGACCATGGTCATGACTTGTGAACTCATTTTTGGGCCCCCTTCCGGTTTAAATATTTCTCATAGCCAATTTGCTGTTGTCTCAAGTCTTCCGGCATTTCTTTGTATTGGAATTGAAACATATCTTCGACTTTGTAGGGGGGGTAATTTTCATAGACCGCGAATTCCTTTTCCACTTCTTTTTTATACTCTTCCAGCAGGGGTTCGTCGTCTTCGGGTTTCCACAGGCCATTGGCAACCAGGTAGCCGCGGAGGCGTTTGATGGGGTCTTTTTCCGCCCAGGCTTTTTCTTCTTCCTGGGAGCGGTAGAGGGAGGGGTCGTCGGAGGTGGTATGGGCGCCCTGGCGGAAGGTCAGGGCTTCGATAAGCACCGGGCCTTTGCCGGCGCGGGTATGTTGGAAGGCTTCGCTGCCGGCCCTGTATACGGCGAAGAAATCATTGCCGTCCACTTTAATGCCGGGGATGCCGTAGGCCAATGATTTGATTGCCAGGTTGAGGGACGCGGTTTGTTTTTTAACCGGCACGGAGATGGCGTACTGGTTGTTCTGGACGGTGAAGATCACGGGGGCTTTCCAGACCGAGGCGAAGTTCAGGGCCTCGTGGAAATCGCCTTCCGAGGTGCTGCCGTCGCCGGAGAAAGCGAAAACAACGCTGTCTTGTTTTTTATATTTAACCGCGTACCCGATGCCGGCGGCGTGTATGAGTTGGGAAGCGATGGGCACGGCCGACGGTAGGAAATTCGGGGCGCCGGAGAATTTGGAACCGTCTTCATGGCCGCCGAAGTAAAGGAAAATATCGCGCAGCCGGGCGCCTTTAAGGAGCCAGGCCGACATTTCGCGAAACGCCGGGACAAGCCAGTCTTGCGGCCGCATGAGTTTACCCATGGCCGTGCCGATGGCTTCCTGGCCCAGGTTGGGGGGATAGGTGTACATGCGGCCCTGTCTTTGAAACGAAACAGCCATAAGGTCGGCGGTGCGGGCGAAGTTCATGAATTTATATGCGTCTAATACCAGGTCGTCGGGTATATCGGGTTTCCATTGGGGGTTGATGATTTGGCCGTCGTTATCTATAATTTGGAGCATTTTATCTTCCCGTGGCTCATATTCTTGAAACAACATGTTTCCTCCTTAAATCTCGGTTATTTGATGTCTCTCTTTTATGTGGGATATTATGCCAAAAAAAAAAAAAAATTAAAAGAGGAAAGAGGAAAAAGAAAATTATAAATGATAAATGATAAATTATAAATTATAAACGGTGGCGCCCTACGGGCAAAAATAATTTAAACAGTTTAGGCCACAGCCTGAACTGTTTATCTTTTTACCGTTTGAAATCGGCGGGTTTTTCGTTTATAATACGGGCATGAGAGTAAGAACAGAACTTAAGAAAAAGTTGCGTAGGGACTTTGGCATCCGTTTGCGCCAATTGCGTGAGACCCAGGACCTGACCGGGAAGAAAATGGCAGAGATGCTTCAAATCGACCGGGTCGCTTTACAGAGGCATGAAGCAGGTCAGTGGTCACCGGAGTATCCGGTCTTGCTCAGGCTCTGCGACGCCTTTGATGTTTCGATGGATTGGCTCCTGTTCAATAAAGGGCCGATGTTTTATAAACAGAAGGAGCTCGATGCAAAATCAGCCGCAGCGGAAAAAAATGACTGTATGAAAGCGTTGAAGGAAGAGTACCGGGAGTTGTTGGAGTATATGGAGAAATTCCCGGTGCTGCGTTACGAGCTTTTACTTCAGTTCCAGAAGTTTCTCAGGGATCAGCAGGGGCCGCAGAACCCTATCCTCGCGAAAAAAGAAGAGGCATAACCTTTCCCCGGCCAGCAATTTGCCGTCCGGGAGCAGTGCATTCGATATATTAATCATCACAAGCGGAATAATGGTCATCATTTAAATAATACTATTCAGCGTTTACATTATACTGTTCAGCATTTGCAAAATATAAGTCATCGTTTGTAAAATAATAATCAGCATTTGTATTATATTATTCAGCGATTGCAAAATATTATTCAGCGTTTGCATTATACCGGTCATCGCTTGAAAGATACTGTTCAGCGTTTGCAAAATATTATTCAGCGCGAACGTCATACTATTCATCATTCGCAAAATATTATTCAGCGCGAATATTATATTGATCATCATTTGTGGTATATTGTTCAGCGATCGCAAAATACTATTCAGCGTTCGCAGTATACTGATCAGCATTTAGGAAATATTAATCACCGCTGTTAAGAAAATAGGGTCCATTTAAAACATATCAGTTCGTCATATTTTTTTTCCTTCGCGTTCCTTCGCGTTCTTCGCGGCTAAAATCCGTGTTAATCTCTTCCGCTCTTCCGCTCTTCCGCTCTTCTTCGCTTCCGCGCTTCCTCTTTTTCTCCGTTGCCTATGAATTTTGTTTTTGCTATAATGGTTCCCGGTGATCGAAGGTTAAAATATGAAATACCGGGCATTCATTTCCTATAAGCACAGCGATTTCAGCCGCCGCAAGGTGATAGCTGTAGAAAATGCCCTTAAAAAATACGCCAAACCTTTTTGGAAGCCTTCAATTAAGCTTTTCATGGATGAAAAAGAAATGCCCACCGGCAGTAACCTGGGGGCTTCTTCCTTGTCTATCAATTACTTCCCGCATCCCGAAACTTACCCCGGCAGAAAAAAAAGAACTGGGCATCGAAGGATTTAAGATCGAATAGGAAATAAATCCGAAGCACGAAATTCGAAATCCGAAACAAATCCAAAATTCAAATGAAAAAATGTTTCAAACAAAAACAAGCCCACGAATTACACGAATTTGCACGAATGAAAAAACATTCGTCCACAGATTACACGGATTAACACTGATGAAAAAAAAAGGGGGGCATGGATCAGGGGCCGGGGGTCGCCCTCACCCGTAGACCATGAAAACTTTTGCCACCAAGAGACGGCGCACCAAGACACCAAGAATTTTTTAATAATAAACCCTTTGGTGAACCTTTGTGCCTTCGTGCCTTTGTGGCTATTTTTATGGCAGAACAGCGCTATTGAAAAATAATGAAAATGGTAATATAATAGTGGTATGTCTCAAGGAGGTAAACTGTGATTTGCGATGTGATTATCAGTAAAACGAACAATAAATTTATCGCAAGAGCTAAAGATTGGCCTGAGATTACAGTTAAAGAAAACTCCCGGGCTAAAGCCATAAACAGTATAACGTCCAGCCTAATCGATTACTTGAATCATAAAATGGAATTGGTAAAAATAGAAGTCCCATTGGAGTCCAAAACAGGCAACCCCTGGGTGGATAAATTCGGATGGTTTAAAGATGATCCCACATTCGATGATTTAGAGGCCGAGATCGCTTCTTATCGTGAAGAGATCAACCGGGAAATGGGGTATTCGGCCAGGTGAGCCTATATTTATTAGACAGCGATCATCTTAGTTTGCATCAACGTGGCCATGAACCGTTAATAACACATCTCTTAAAAGTGCCTCCCGAACAGATATATATCCCAGTTATAAGCGTTGAAGAATTAGTGCGCGGACGTTTGGCTCAAATTCATCGTGGAACGGAGCCCAGTGAGCGAGTACAAGCTTACTATTGGTTGTCTAAAACTTTTGATTTCCTGTGTGGATTCAAGGTTTTAAAATATGATCCTCAAGCAGAAGCCCATTTCCAATATCTACGTTCAAAAAAAATACGGATCGGTATCCAGGATTTAAAAATCGGGGCTATTGCTTTAAGCAACAAAGCGATTCTTGTTACCCGTAACCGGCAAGACTTTGAGCAAATCCCGGCTTTAGAGATTGAAGATTGGTCGATTCCGCTGTAACCCGATACCCGATGGGGGCGTCTTCCTTGTCTATCACTTTAATTCCCGCATCCCGAAACTTACCCCGGCAGAAAAAAAAGAACTGGGCATCGAAGGATTTAAGATCGAATAAGAAATAAATCCGAAGCACGAAATTCGAAATCCGAAACAAATCCAAAATTCAAATGAAAAAATGTTTCAAACAAAAACAAGCCCACGAATTACACGAATTTGCACGAATGAAAAGAGAAGCCACGGACGAACACGGACAAACACGGACTGAAAAGAGGTCAGATTTTACCACTCCACCACTCACCATCACCTATCTTTTCTTTTTTTTCATACACAAATATTGACAATATCTCCTCATCAACTTATTTTGCGGACATTTGACAAATGTATTTTTCTGTATTATCATACTTAATGAGGTAAAAAATGATTAAAACAGCAACCATTAAAGCTCAAATGGAACCAAATTTGAAAAGAGAAACCCTCCAGGTGATGAGAGATACGGAAGCAGGAAAAAATTTGACCGAGTGGGAAAGCGTCGATTCTTACTTCTCGTATATCAAAGAAAATGTTAAAACTGAAAACCACTCATAAATTTGATAAAGATTTATTTAAGGCAATCAAATCGGGGAAAGATTTAGAGAAAATACAGGAAATAATAAACCAACTGGTAAGCCAAAAGCCCCTACCATGAAAATAGCCACAAAGGCACGAAGGCACAAAGGTTCACCAAGAGGGTTCCGGGTGACTGCGACCTTACCTCCTAAATATATCAAAAAGCCAGCTTAAAAAAAAACCACTGAACACAGGAAAGAGTTGAGGAATGATCAGCGACAATTAGATTTACCTCCTAACGACAATTAGATTTACCATTCAACGACAACTAGAATTTTGCAAAAATGAGAATTTGATTTAAGCTATTCGATTCAAGTTTTAAAATATGGAGCGAAT
>Ga0315278_10000443_pt1 | contig 36345 bp, 25 predicted proteins | sample YL17G06_0_MG_FD_203880 | JGI IMG/M metagenome (GOLD analysis project Ga0315278, IMG submission 203880) | Sediment microbial communities from Yellowstone Lake, YNP, Wyoming, USA - YL17G06_0 | ecosystem: Environmental > Aquatic > Freshwater > Lake > Sediment | place: USA: Wyoming | collected... | reverse complement strand
AGGGGGATTAAGGGGGTGAGTTCATGGGGAATAGAGAGATGAAAAGAAACGATTTCAGCAGAAAAAAATGATGGATTAAAAACAAGTATGACTAACTTTTTTTAGTAATAAATATTTTAGGGTGTTGAAACGCTGAAAACAGGACAAAGGAGTAAAAGACTGACGGCAAAGCGACCTAACGACATAACAGCACAGCAACATATCGCACATCGGAATAATGGCACAATAGCTAAACTACAGCCAGTTTGAAGGAGAGAATTTTAGAAGGGGTTACTTGTATCTGAATGACAACTTGACTCCAATCAAAATCATTCCAGGAATTGATGCTCATTATAAATCAATTTTAACATTCATGAAGTATTTTCATAAATCCTTCTGAACCAGCCATCAGCTTCTTTCTTCCCCTATTCCTCCCAGGTAAATGCTCCCATCACCAGTTCAAGGCTTTTAGGAATAGCAGAAATAGGATCTTCCTTGCCTTCAAATTCAATGGAAACATATCCCTTGTAATTAACTTTTCTGAAAATTTCGGCAACACGTTTATAATCGATATCCAGTGTGTACCATTTCCCTCCTCCGAAATAAGTTTTAGCCTGAACCAGTGAAGTTTTTGGCGCCATCATTTCCAATTGATCATACTGATTTTCAAGGAAATTGCCTGTATCGGAAGTAATCTGTAACCAGGGAGAATTTATCGCATTTACAATCTTTAATACCCCTTCCGCAGTTCTCCCAAGCCCCCAATGGTTTTCCAGACCCAGAACAACACCACATTTTTCTGCTATTGGAATACATTGTCCTATAGAATCGATTACCCATTCAAAGCCCTGATCGATAGTGTGTCCTTCAAGGACTGGCTCAATTCCCTTATTTGCCATTAAATCGTCAAACGATTTTGTTGTGTTCCATCTGCCTGTATTTAACCTCATAGTTGGAATTCCAAGCATATAGGCAAGCTCGATTTGCCTGATGGTCTTTGAAACTTCTTCGTCCCTTGTTTTTTTATCAGGGAAAACAAATCCCTGGTGTGTAGAGAATCCCATTATGTCAAGTCCTGCATGAAATGCCTGGCGTTTCAGTTTTTGAAGATAACTGTTATCTTCTGATTGCATCTGCATCAATAAGAACTCAATCCCGTCAAAACCCATAGTGGCTGCCTTTTCAATGCAATCTTCAATGGGGGAGTTTTCCTTTGGGCCATTAAACTGCCAGAAGGAATATGTCGAAACTCCTATTTTATTCCTGCGGATCTTTTTTGAACCTGCATTTGCGTCTGATACCCGAGCCTGTTTCCCTTTGGAACATGAAATACCTAATCCGGTTGCTGCAGTTACCAGGGCAGCTTTTTGGATAAATGAACGACGAGATGAATTCATAGCCTTTTTATTTCTAAAGTTATAAAAAATTCTGAATATGGAGAAGCCATTGACATAAACCATAGTTGGCCGTATCAAATTGACCACTAAAAGCCGGAGGAAAGTACTTGTTCCTTAGGTTATGTCTGTTAATTGCAATCTTGCCGGCTAAATGTGATCAAGAGGTCCGGCTTTTTACTTAACAACCACCCTCCTAAGAAGCTTCGATACGACTATTGGTGACGGTTTGAAGGTGATTTAACGTCTGCAATGCACCGATAATGTGTACGTTGAAAAAACCAGCACTAAATCCGTCAATATCCAGAATTTAGCAAGATATTTATACAGTAGCATTTACTGCATATTCTGGTTATACCTGGTTTTATTCTCGCTTATTGAAGCAAAACACCAAGCAGGAATCTTCTTTTGATTTTAGAAATTCCCGATAAACAATCAGGTTACGACTTTGGCGCTGTGTTCATCAGGAACTCATGCATTGACCGTGCTGCTTTCCTTCCCGCCCCCATAGCAAGAATGACTGTTGCTGCACCGGTTACTATGTCACCTCCTGCCCAGACCCTTTCAATGGAAGTCTTACCGGTTTCCTCATTAACTACTATTGTTCCCTTTTTGCTAACTTCGAGATTGGACGTCGTATTGGGTATTATTGGATTGGGGCTGTTTCCAATGGCAACAATACAGGCGTCCATAGACATTTTGAATTCAGAACCATCGATGCGTATCGGCCGTCTTCTTCCCGACTGATCAGGTTCTCCAAGCTCCATCCGACTACATTCTATCTCAGTCAGCCAACCATTCTCATCACCATATAATTTCTCAGGAAGGGTAAGAAAATGAAAAATCACCTTTTCTTCCACTGCATTTTCATATTCTTCTTTCCTGGCGGGCAATTCAGTCTCTGAACGGCGATAAATTATATAAACCTCTTCTGCTCCCAACCGGAGAGCAGTACGTGCACAATCCATAGCCACATTGCCCCCTCCGACGACTGCAACTCTTTTATGCCTTTTTACAGGAGTGTAAGTTTTGGGATATTGATAACCTCTCATTAAATTAATCCGTGTAAGATATTCATTTGCAGAATAGACGCCGTTCAGATTTTCTCCCGGTATTTCCATAAACCATGGAAGGCCTGCACCAGTGCCCACAAAAACAGCATCGTATTCTTCCAGTAGTTTCTTCAATGATTTAGTCTTCCCAACCACATAATTGCATACAAGCCTTACCCCTAACTTTTGCAGATAATCAATCTCCCGCATGACAATCCTGGTTGGTAACCGGAACTCCGGAATTCCATAAGTAAGAACTCCGCCGGGCTCATGCAATGCCTCATAAATAGTTATATCATGTCCGGCAAGTATCAAATCACCTGCAACAGTGATCCCTGCAGGGCCTGACCCGATGACCGCGATTTTTTTCCCTGTCTTTGGCTTTGTCTCCGGTATCTCGATATGGCCCTGTGATGCTTCCCATTCAGCGGCAAATCGTTCAAGACGGCCTATCGCCACTGGCGCCCCCTTTTTACTCAAAACACATTTTATTTCGCATTGTTCTTCCTGCGGACAAACTCTTCCGCATACTGCCGGCAAGCAATTTTTTCCCTTAATGATCTTAATGGATCCGGCAAAATCTCCCTCCGTTATACACTTGATAAATGCCGGAATATTGATTTCGACTGGACATCCATCTACACAAACAGGTTTTTTACATTGAAGACAACGGTTTGCTTCCTCAATGGCATGTCCGACAGTATAGCCCAAAGCTACTTCTTCGAAATTTCTCCGCCTGATAAAGTCAGGCTGTTTCGGCATATCAACCCTGTCGAGACTTAATTTCTTTTTTTCTTTTTCTGGCATATTATCTTCCTCCGCATCCTGAATGATGAACAAGAAATGCCTCTTCGCCCATATATTGTTTTCTTCTTTTCGCTAACTCGTCCCAGTCGACGAACCTTCCGTCAAAATTGGGACCGTCAACACAGGCAAACCGCATCTTTCCATCTACTGTGCAACGACACACTCCGCACATACCTGTTCCGTCGATCATGATGGTGTTCAGGGAAACGATGACAGGAATATTATAATGTGAATACTGCTGCGTAGTCATATATAATAGGGTAGTGCATCCGTTCGCAATGATCCTGTCGGGCTTAATACCAATCTCCCTAATTATATCTTCCCCTTTTCTTATGTGTCCTTTATAACCATAGCTCCCATCCCTCGTAAGTTTTATTACTTTATCGCTGTATTTCGAGAGCTTTTCTTCCCAATAGAGTAAGTTCCTGCTCCGTCCTTCCATTATCGTAATGATATGATTTCCTTTTTGTTTTAGTGCTCTTACGACAGGATAAATTGATCCCATCCCGTAACATCCGCCTATACATATTACCGTACCGAAGTAATCAATTTCCAATGCTACGCCAAGAGGGCCTACGACACTCGGGATTTTATCACCGGGCTTAAGCATAGCTAGCTTACCCGTAGAGGTTCCTACTTCCATAAAAACAATCGTCAAAGTGCCGTCTTCGTGGTTCCAATCCGCAGCTGTCAGGGGTATTCTTTCGGCTCCTTCACCCGCATGCACCATGATAAATTGCCCCGGCTGGATTTCTTCGATAACCTCAGGGGCATGGATCACCAAAAGGTGAAGATTAGGAACAATCATTTTTCTGTCTACAATCTCAAACATTTTCCCTCCTTATATTTATTGGACAAGGGTTATTTTTAAATTCAGTTATTCCATCTGATGTCACAAGAAACAGTAACCCTTTTGTCATATTTTTTCTAAAAATGACTTTGAATTTTTTCTCTTCATCCGCTGACGTTAGCTGAGCGATTTCACCGTTTTTTAAGCCCAGTGCCTTTGCATCTGCAGGATTGATCATTACATGCCCTGGTTTCACCAGTTCCCCAAAACCCGTCAGTGCTTCACTCAAGCTCAGGTTGCAGAACAAATGCTGGTTTTTTTCCTGAATTAATACATAGGAGTAACCGGCACTCGAAGAAAAGCTATTATTATAGACAGGGTTAATATTATTTTTGCCATAATCAGACCGGTTAAATTCAAGTAAGGGAATATTTTCATAGTCAGGAAGACTATATTGTATATTCAGTGCAATGCTGATTTTTGAAAGTACTACATCATGCGATAATTCATATCTGTTCGGGGTAGCAACTGCATTGAATTTTTTTATGGTTCCGTTCAAACTCAAATAAGATCCGCCCATTTCCCCCCATATAGTGGTCGGAAGTACCAGATCGGGATTTAATCCAACTGGGGCAGGAAATGCATTTTGATAAACCAGATATTTCACCGGAGGTCTCTTATGATATGGTGCATCGCCAATGAAATAAAGCATATCCAATTCCCCATCCACAATCTTTCTATTGATTTCTTCCAGTGATTTTAGCTTAACCAGGGAAAGAAGTCCATAAAGGTTGCCATACTGATTTGGCATGAAGAGTTTAGACCTGGTCAGCCTGATAACCTGCCTGATTTTCTTCAAAAGTTCCTGACAGTTACTTAAAGACATGATCTCCGGAGAAACGATAATCATATTTTCATTACCACTTTTCAGTGAATTTACCAGTTCATTGATTTCTTTGATACCATTTTTGCCATTTTCCAGGCAAGAGATGATCTGGTCAAAATAATCAATCTCTTTTCCCGGCTCAGGCATTAATCTTTTACTGGCGAACCTTGTTGTAGTATCTTTGAGCCATCCTGTCTGATAATAAAGGACTCCCTCAGTGGCAGCAGATTTTATCGCCATAGTCAACGGCGCGTAATTATAATTTCCATTTAAAAAGAATGAGACAATTACACCGGCATTCTTAATTTCTTCAAGAGAAACTGATTCATTGGCTAAATCAATATAATCAGGGAGATTACTATCCATACACGAGGAGGTCATTATCCCGGTTTTCAAGACTTTTTCTGCGAAAAGCTTTGCGGCAGAAATTTCTTCCAACGTCAAACTTGGTGAAACAAATACCGCTGATCTCTCTGGTAACACAGATTGAATGATCTCTTTTGCTTTTTCTACTGCAAAATCCCAGGAAACAATACCGTTTCCTTCAGGGTAAAGGAATTGTGGTTCCTCTATTCTGTCCGTCCTGTTAACAAGTTCGCTTAAACAAAAACGACCCTTAACACATAATTCACCGCCCGATTCATGCGGCTTGCCCGGAGGTAAGGTGCCAACAATTTTGTTTTTTAATGTCAGAACCTGTAAGTCACAATTCAAGCTGCATAAAGGACAAACCGAAGGCTCATATTTTTCAGGTACTCCCCACCATTTCCTGCTCTTCTCCGACATAGCACCAGTCGGACATACTGATACACATGCACCACAAAATTCACATCCTGCATCTATATGTGTATCATCATAAGCAGGACCGATCGTAGCCAGGTTACCTCTCTGTTTCAGTGAAAGCACACTGCTTTTTCTGAATTCTGTGCATATTCTTACACAGCGCCCGCAGTATATACATAAATTATAATCTCTGTCAAAGAAAGGATCATATTTTTCAACAGGAATGCCCCTGTATAATCCTGGTAGTGTCAATTCATGAATACCCAGGTATTCTACAGTTTTTTGTAATTCACAATCTTTGTCTTTAGGACACCAGCGACAACCTGTTGTTATACCAACTTTCCTGATCGTTTCCTGGAATCCTGCACATCCCTCAATTTCATCACATACCAGGCAAGCAGAAGTATGTTCACTTAAAATCATTTGAATCAGGTCCTTTCGCATTTCCTGTAATATGTGAGTTTCTGTCCTGACGATCATTCCGTCTTCAACCAGGGTTGTACAAGCTGTGGGATATCCTGTTCTCCCTTCAACTTCTACAATACATAGCCTGCAACCTCCATAAGGGATCAATTCCGGATGTGCACATAAAGAAGGGATATAAATACCATTATGGTGTGCAACGTCAAGAATGGTTACTGCCCTATCGGTATGATATTCCTGGTTGTTAATCTTTATTTTCATTCTTCTTTTCTCGATGTTATTACTATTGCATTTCCGGCGATTGCATCAAAACGGCATATTTCATAACATGCCCGGCATTTTATACATTTGTTTATATCTAAGTTATGCGGTTCTGAACGTGGTCCGCTTATAGCTTCAGTCGGACAAACAGAAACACATCTCTGACACCCCGTACATTTTTCCTTGATTACAACATATTCTATCAATGAACGGCATACGAGTGCCGAACAATAATATTCATTCACATGCTCTATGTATTCATGCCTGAAATATCGGAGTGTAGAAAGCACCGGATTGGAAGCAGTTTGCCCTAAACCACACAAAGATGTTGATTTTACCAATTTCGCCAGAGACTCAAGCTTATCGAGGTATTCCGGCTCAGCCTGACCATCACATATTTTCTGCAGAATCTCAACCATATGACGAGAACCTACCCTGCATGGAGTACATTTACCACAGGATTCTTTCTGAATAAAGTCGAGAAAGTACCGGGCGACATCTACAACGCAGGTATCCTGATCCATTACGATCAATCCACCGGAACCCATTATTGATCCTACAGATGCAAGCGTCTCATAAGTAACAGGCGTGTCAAGCAATTCCCTGGGTAGACATCCACCAGATGGTCCGCCAGTTTGAACGGCTTTAAAAGCTTTCTGTGTACCACCGCCAATATCATAAATTATCTTCCTTAATGTCGTTCCAAGTGGAACTTCAATCAGGCCTGTCCGTCTGATCTTGCCAACAAGAGAGAAAGTTTTTGTGCCGTAATTATTGTCGATGCCATTTTGTCTGAACCATTGCGACCCATTTCTGATAATATGTGGAATAGTGCCAAGTGTTTCAACATTATTGATGATAGTCGGTTTTCCATGTAAACCGCTGACAGCTGGAAAAGGTGGTCGTGTTCGTGGCATTCCACGCTTACCTTCAATCGAATGAATGAGCGAAGTCTCTTCTCCACAGACAAATGCTCCTGCACCTTCCTTAATTTTAATATTAAACGAAAAACCCGACCCCAGGATATTTTCCCCGATCAGTCCATGTTGGTGCATTTGTTTTATGGCGTTCTGCAACCGTCTGATGGCAAGGGGATACTCAGCACGTATGTATATATATCCTTGTTGTGCACCAATTGCATAGGCAGCAATGATCATTCCTTCCAATACAGCATGTGGATCACTTTCGATTAACAGTCGGTTCATAAATGCTCCCGGGTCTCCTTCGTCGGCATTACAGATAAGATATTTTATATCAGCTTCGGTATCATGACAGGTACGCCATTTTATTCCAGTCCTGAATCCTGCCCCTCCTCTTCCCCGAAGTCCGGATGCGTAAATTTCTTCAATGATTTCGACAGGTGATTTGCTGAGAGCAATATTAAGCCCCTGATATCCATCGTTTGCAATGTAATGCCAGATATTTTCAGGGTCAATAATACCGCAGTTTTTTATAACAATCCGTACCTGGGATTTTAGCATCGGTTGTTCGAAAAAACCTGGAACACCGTCGAAAGCTTTATCGCCAAAATGCCCAAGTACTTTTTTGCTAAATATTTCTTTATCAACTAAGTACTTACGGATAATCAAATCTGCCGTCCTTTCATCGATATTGCCAAATGATAAACGCGGGTTACCATGAGCAGTGATATCCATAATCGGCTCGAGATAACAGGTTCCGATGCATCCGACCTCTATCAATTTTGCTGTCAGACTATATTTACGGAGTGTTTCTAATATGACTCCTTTAATTTTATCAGCACCTGCAGCCTTTCCGCATGATGCCATTCCCAAGTAAATTACCGGTTCAGCCATATTGACTAAAGCGGTCCATTCAGCCGTACTTTTTTCTTTAAGTTCAGTAAAGTTATTCATAGCTGCTCCATATTTCCCTTAATTTTACCACATTGACCTTACTGTATATATCATTGTCAATTTTCAAGACAGGAGCTAAAGCACAACAACCGAGACATGCGACCCGGTTCAGATCGAATTTTTTGTCTGCTGTGCTTTCACCAGGTTTGACTTTAAGCTCTCTTTCAAATGCTTCTAATAAGGTTTCACCACCACTTACATGGCAGGCAGTTCCCAGGCAAACACAGATTGAATGTTTTGCAGGTTCAGTGAACCTGAACTGTGAATAAAATGATGCTACCCCAAATACCTGGCTTGTTGTCAGTCCAAGGTAATCGGCAATTTTTTCGACCACCTCATATATCAGATAGCCATATACAGCCTGAGCTTGCTGCAAAAGAGGGATCAGGCTACCTTCTTCCATGGGAAAATTGTCGATACTGTCATCAAATAAAGTGTTTGTTTGTTCCATTAAATACATTTTTTATAATGATGTTCTCCTGAAAAAAATACAGTCGGTCATATCGGCTTCGCCTCTGGCACAGTCCTCCGCAAAGGTTTCACAACTGGGTGCACCGCACAAACCGCAGTCTTTCCTTGGAAGTTTTGAAAATATCATTTCTTTTTGTTTCATTCTTTTTATAGAGGTCGGCAAATCAGCAGATAATGATCTGGTGGTTCGTGGTAATAAATGGTGCTCAGTAAAGAAAAACCTTTCCTTATATTTTTTTAAAACTTCTTTTTCATTAAAATCAAAAGGGTTACCATATTTTTTTTCAAGCATTTTAGAATTGTGCAAGGCAATATAAGGATTCTCCACACAAAATGCACCTCCTATGCAGCCTTGGGCACAAGCAGAAGCTTCAATATAATCTATATTCTGCAGCTTGGAATCTTCAATATCATTCAGGATCATTTTTACGTTTTCAATTCCTGAAACAGAAATATATCTTTTATAGTCGATGCGCTGCTGTAAGAAACTCAGCACACCCCATCCCTTACAGTAATAAAAGTATTCTTCAGACATTTCTGCTTTTATATTGTCCTGGATTTTTAAAATCTCCAATAAAAGCATTTTATAAATATCTTTTATAGCAATGGCATTATCAATCCACGATTTTTCCTTCTCGGCAGGTTGCTTTATCGAAACAACCCTTGCAGGACAAGGCGTAATATAAATGACACCAATTTTATTTATATCTATTCCTAATTCTGCTGAATATTTCCTTTTTGCGTTTTTCGCAGCTATCTCCCGTGGAACATCAAATGGCGAAATTGATCTCATCAAATTGGGATAACTGACCTGGATAAGACGTATCACGGATGGACATAATGAACTGATAATGGGCATGCATTCAGGATTTGATTTAATGTACTCGGAAATGGCAAAACCAATTTCATTCATTTCCTGTGCAACATCTATGACAACATCAAATCCAATCTTTTTTAATGTCTGGTGTACAATAGCAGGAGATATGTATGATGCAAATTGGGTATACAGTACCCTTGAGGGAATAGCAATTTTGAATTTGAATTTGTCAAAATCACTGATCTCATCTATCACGGGTATAAAGACATTCTCTTTGCACACATTAATGCATTCCCCGCAATCAACACAAAGATCATCATAAAGGAGTATTTTATTGTGTCTAAACCTGAGTGCCTGTGTAGGACAAGCCCTGACACATTTCATATCTCCCGTGCAATTTTTAGATACTATTATTTGAGAATGAAAAAAACTCATTTTACATAAAAAATTATTTCTATAAATGTTCCTTTATTGATTTTACTTTCGATCTTAAAAACGTCGCTGTTTTTTTTGATATTCGGTAATCCCATACCGGCGCCGAAACCCATGGCACGTTGTTCTTCTGTCGCCGTTGAATATCCTTCCTTCATTGCAAGCTCTATGTTTTCTATTCCTTTCCCCTCATCATTTATGATTACTCCGATCTCCTTGTCACTTGCGGAAAGGAACACATCGGCTCTTTTGGCATGCATTACAACGTTCATTTCGGCTTCATATGTTGATATTGCTACCCTTCGTATTAGCAATGAATCGTAACCGATAGATTTAAGTATCGACTTCACCTGGGTTGAAACTATGCCTGCACTTGCAAAATCTTGCCCATCTATAAAGAAAGTGTGAGTGGTAATTATTCCGGGTTTTTTTGTCGTCTCTGTAATATTTTCAATAACAGGAACTTCACCTTTAATATTAGCGATTTTTACACAAGCTTCATACATATCGGCATCTGTCGACAGAACAAAAAGGTGTTTTTCTTTTGCAAAAGTCAGTATTTCAGTGTCTGGCATTTTGTTTCTTAAGATAATAATTCCCTTAAATTCAGCCACATAAGCAGAAATGGCAGCCTGAATTGTATTCAGACCTGTTAACAGAAGGGAACCAGCTTTTCCAAATGCCAGCACATCACTCATTAAATCAGAGGCATAAATGTCGGTAATATATTCGCCTTCCAACACTTCACCTGCAAAAACGCTTGCCTTTAAAGCATCCCTGATTTTCTCAATAGCAATACCCTGTTGTCTCACATTTTGCATCCTGCAAGTATTATTTTATTTAATACCTGCTTCAACGAGTCTCGATGCGAGTTCAAAAGTAGCCAGGGGGCTGCTCAGAATGACAACGTGGTAACGGTTGGCTAACTCAATCGTATCTTCAGGTACTTTTTTATTGTATGTCACAATTACCGCCGATATATCTATTAAGTTCGCTGCCGAAACAATGTTTTTGTGTGATTGCACTGTTATCCATAAATTACCACTCTGTGCATTGCTCATCACATCTGAAAGCATATCAGAAATAAAAACACCTGTTATATCCTTGTCTTCTACGACAGTAAGAACATTAAGTGTAAGTTTGTTAATAATTTCCTGAAGCTTCATGTCTAAACTCCTTTTTTGTTTTAAAATGTTTATAATTATCAAGTCACCTGTAAGCTTAACAACCCGACGTCCTTTATAACTTCAGCATAGCAATTCTTTAAACAATCTACCATTTCATAGGAAATAATCTTTATTCCTGAATTTGAAGATTTACGCCTCTGGTTGAAGTATTCTTCCAGAATAGAAATTTTTTCCTGGCTAAAAGGTTTAACTTCCTTGACAGGAAGGAATCCACATGCTATGTAAATCCAAATACGATCTTTCTCAAATTCCTTTCTTAATTTGTCAACTTTGCACTTCTCATCGCAACCCGTGCACAGCATCAGGCCTGCTAACTCTTTGAATGAAACGATTGTATGACAGCTGTCGCACTCTAAATCAAACTGTATCGATTGTGCGCTTTCCATTACGTTCCAGAAATGATCCCCTTCACGGTGCTCTTCTAAGGGAGGATTATTCTCAGCACAAAAATAGGTTGAAGTCTTGTTACATTGGAAACAATTCTCAGTTATTATAAATCCTGTCTGCACGTGGATCATTGTCCATCGATGTGTGCATTTTACTTCCTCCATATTTACGACCCTGTAAGAGATGAATCAATATTTTGATTAAAAACTGTTATTTTATAGATATTATAAAACGCAGAATTCAAGGATTTAATAATAACTATTTTTACAAATCTAATAAAAAAATAAAAATAATTGACTAAAGTTTCACACTTGTTTATAATGTAGTAAAGATTAGGTAATTGCAATTGAAGCTCCTTGCAGCCAGCTGCGAGGACGCCGTCAGAATCGGATTGATCCCTCACCAGCTCAAAGACAGAATAATTCCCCTGGGCAATACATCAGCTACAGGGGCTTTTGCAGCAGTTAAATCAATAAGGTTTGATGATGCCATGCAGGCTGTAATATCAATATCCAGACTCGTTGAGCTGGCAAACGATGAAGATTTCGCTATGGAATTTGCGATGAATATGATGTTTTAGTTCTGGATCTATCTGGCAGTAAAGTTTATTTAAAGGGGGTAGTCAGGTATCCTTCAATATCAGTCCAGTGTGCAAGCATGATCTTTCGTTTCATCTTAAGCTGGTCAATTAAATCCGGACCAAGGATAAAGGTATCTTCAGGGAAAGGTTGGTTTGAGGTACTTACCAGGTCCATCCCGCCCGATTCCAGAATACCGATCATCTCCTGCATGTTATCCAGTTCATCACGCATAATGGCATTGAAATAGAGAAGATCCTGATCGCCGCTCCATGTCGGGATCTTATCCGGGCGATGCACAGGACCAGCCAGCAATTCTTTAGTCCGGTTTCGGATAATCTGTGCATCATTAAAATTTCCACAACTGCGCAAGGCACATGAGTATAATCGTAAAGCCTTAGCCATATCCTCAAGAAATTTCTGCTCAGGAGTATTTTTAATTTTTTCTATAGACTTTGAGACATTTTTTAAACTATTCACCAGTTTAACCGTCGCTCCCACAGGTAATTCCCTGTTTCCTCCATGTATATCCATATAGTCATCCCTGGCTTCATCAATTGAAATGTTGAATATGTAAGGCAGAAAATACTTTTCTTCAGCTGGTGTAAGCAACTTTGGTGCAAATACCAGAGGACGCGTGATCTGACGGGTTGAGACTCCCCAATACAGTGTACTCAAATCGCGCAATGCTGCACTGCTTTCATTTATTGACCGGTCGAGTTCCATAAAGGCTTTAAACATAAGGTCTGAATACTCCGACCCTGCCCACTTGACACATAATTTTTTCAACGCTGTTAATACATTTATATCACCTTCTCCTATGGGATTTTTAAAATTGTCCTCAACAATATCAACAATTTTCGTGATTGTCTCTATACGATCATGAGCACGGCTGTAGGAAGACCAGAAGTCAAAAACATATGTTCCCCGGTCATTTGAATTCCTGCTCAATGCCCTTATAATCTCCAGGGGATTAATGATTCCCTTGACAGGATAGGTTTCACTCATCATACTTGAGATATTCTTTACAGGGGGATAGTTCCTTCCGGCCAGGTAGCATCTGTCAGGGAGCTTTTGCACCAGATCATCCATCTCCTCATCAGTAAACATCCCCTTAAAGTAAATATCAACATCATGCCCGGCTTCAATTGCCTCCTGCTTGTAAACATTGAGCATTGTAACAATTGCTTCACTTTTATTTACATTCTTGCAGCCTGAAGGTCCGTTTGGACCTGAATAGAGCCAGTCTTCCCAACATGTACCGGAGCCTGCATCATTCATACTGAAGTAAAGTGTACGAATTTCAGGGGCATTTTTGTAAAGCTGATCAACCATATTGCGATACATCTCCACTGTTTCACTCTTATGAAAGCATGGAGCAAACTCTTTTTGGATACTTCTCCTTGGATGATCCACACGAGGACCTCTCATTTCAGGATATTTTTCAAAAAACTGTTCAGGAAGGTAACGTGGCTCATTGCTGCTGAAGGTCGCATTTAATCCAAGTTCCCTGAGAACCCCAACTTTAGAGAGCAGCAACTCTCTGTTTTTTGCAATATAATCGGCAGGAACAAAAGGCAGAAGTTTATTATCCGGAAAAAAGGCTTCCACACTTCTGTTATATGCTGCGTATTCGTGCCAGTCGCAACTCCCCTCAGGGCACTCAAAGTCACCTTTAAAGGCAGGACTATTAATAGTAATATCAACCCTTCCATAAGGCATAAGACGGGCCATTTGTTGAGCAAATGCCTTGAAGTATTCCATCCCTTCACCGGTATTGAAAACAATAAATATATTTTCACCGTCCCTATCATTGTTGTTCTGAACCTGAGCACTCAATGATCCGGTTAAAAAAATTGGAATCAGAAGTATCAACGTGCTTTTAATAAATATCCTGCAAAATCTAATCATATGATTATATTCTAATTGGAAATAAAAAGTCTATAAGTTTACCTTATCCAACAATTATGTTACATCTTTCAACAGCCGTCTGTACTTTCAACTAACTTAATAGAAAGTTGATGTTATTAACTTCAAATATATAATATATAATCTAAGTATTTCATAAAACAAATGCTTCATGATAAAATCCATATGCATGGAAATGATTACTTTTAATTTCATAAAATGGTAAAGAGTATGAGAAGGGTCGAAAATACCAGGTATGTATTGCTGATTAAGGGAATCTCCCTTTTAATTATTGCCGGTTGCCTGACAACGAATTGCCGTCAATTAAAAAAAGCAAATGGCACCGAAGCTGATAGTCAGTCATTTGTCCAGACAGGCATTATTAACAGCATGGGAAACGGCACAAAATGGAGCCGTTGTTTCATGACGAATGAGAGTTTAATTTATTTTAAAGATAGCCTGATGAGCAGTGATGGAGGTAAAACTCTTGTTAAACAGGAAAGGCTGAATCTGGAGGAGATTAACAAACTGAGAACTTACTGTTAAAATAATTGATATGATCATGAAAAACCGGATTTGTACTTTGCTTCTAATCCTGATCAGCGCAGGCTGTATGCCGAAGGAGAAATATGATGTGATCATCAGGAACGGTACCCTTTACGACGGCAGTGGGACAAAACCTCTTACAGGTGATCTTGCAATTCAGGGTGATTCCATTGCTGCCGCAGGCAACCTGAAGAATGCCATTGGAATCATGGAAATTGATGCAACCGGAATGGCGATTGCTCCCGGATTTATCAACATGCTGAGTTGGGCTGATAAATCGCTCATTGAAGACGGACGTTCCCAGAGTGACATCAGGCAGGGAGTAACCCTTGAAGTTTTGGGAGAAGGCTGGTCTGACGGACCGTTTAATGAGAGCATGAAGAAAGAGACCATTGAAAATCAAGGAGATATTAAATATGATATCGAATGGAGCACATTAGGGGAATTCCTGAACTTTCTTGAGAAAAAGGGTGTTTCAACTAATATAGCTTCATTTGTCGGAGCTACTACTTTAAGAATAAATGTCATTGGATATGATAACAGGCCTCCCTCAGATGACGAACTTATTTCTATGAAGAAGCTGGCAAAAGAAGCGATGGAAGAAGGAGCCATCGGGATAAGTTCCGCTTTGATCTATGCACCAGCATCATTTTCCAAAACTGAGGAGTTAATTGAACTTTGCAAAGAAGTATCAGCACTTAACGGAATGTATATTTCCCATATCAGAAGCGAAGGAAACAAACTACTGGAGTCCCTGGACGAGCTGATTGAGATTTCAAAAGAGGCTAATATAAAAGCAGAGATTTATCATTTAAAGGCAGCAGGAACGGAAAACTGGCACAAAATGGACTTGGCTATAAACAAGATAGATTCAGCCCGAAACACAGGTCTGGATATTACTGCCAATATGTATACTTATATAGCCGGAGGAACCGGTCTCTATGCAACAATGCCTCAGTGGGTCCAGGAAGGAGGGCACGATGCATGGGTGGCACGGCTAAAGAACCCTGCGATAAAAGCCAGGGTTATTAAGGAAATGATGGCTCCCGGGGAAAACTGGGAAAATTTCTTATATATGACAGGTACACCGGGGAATATAATTTTGGGCGTATTTAAGACCGACTCATTAAAGTATTTAACTGGGAAAACGGTTGCCCAGGTTGCAGAATCGAGAATGCTCTCTCCACCTGAAACAATCATTGATCTTGTAATTAGTGATAATAGTCCTGTGCAATCCATATTTTTTTTAATGACTGAAGAGAATATCAGGAAACAGATTGCTCTGCCATGGGTGAGCTTTGGGTCCGATGAACAATCCCTGGCACCTGAAGGTGTCTTCATAAAGTCAAATCCCCATCCAAGAGCGTATGGAAATTTCAGCAGGTTGCTGGCAAAATACGTCAGGGATGAAAAAGTCATAACTCTTGAGGAGGCCATAAGGAGGTTAACATACCTGCCTGCTTCGAACATGAAAATTCAGAGACGGGGGCTGTTAAAAAAAGGTTATTATGCTGATATTGTAGTATTTGATCCTCAAACAATAAGTGACCATGCCACTTTCAGCAATCCGCATCAATACTCCACCGGCGTATCTGATGTATTTGTAAACGGCAGGCAGGTGTTGAAACATGGCGAACATACCGGGATGTTACCCGGGCGGGTTGTCAGAGGTCCCGGTTATAAAAGCACCAGGTAAGCCTATTTAACTTTGGTGATGTCAGTGATAATCAACATAAATCTCCTCTTCAGTTTGCAAATGTTCACCATCAGCTGATATTCCGGCCACTTTTATGATAAAGTTCCCTGTTACATCACCTGTATAAAATTGAACTGATACTGCTCCTGAGTCTTCTATTCGTATATCTGGCTCCCAATGAAGCAGATACCTGAAATCGGGGATCCTGTTCAGGGAATCGGCAATAGAATAATGAGGGGAGAGAAATTTCCACTCACTAGCATCAGCCATTGGAAAGACAAACCGGGTCATATTCGGCAGGAGTTTTACACTATTAAAATCTGATTTTTTTGTATGGATATCTATAATACCACCAAAAGTAAAATCCTTATAATAATATGTGGCGGGCAGTACTATCATCCAGTCTAATTCTCTTACAGGGATGTTTGCTATCTCTTCAAAATTGTCATACAGAACTCCATCCAGAAAGATACCGGGTTTCTGATTGGTAGTTTCCATAGTTACCGGATCAATGACTGAAATTAAAAATTCACCCCTTCGGCGGGTAAATTTTACCGAGGGAACCAATTCATAAAAGTATTCTCTCAGAGAATCAAGGTTAATATAATTCCCAAATTCAATCAACTGGTAAGGTTTTGAATAAAATACACTACTGTCGCCCAGGTTTCTTTCAGGGATTTTCTTCGTTGCATATTTCTGTTTAAACATGTTTTGTAATTGAAATTGAGCAAACTTTTCCCTCAGGTAAGAAATAGCCTCGCCATCAAGGGAAAATATCGGATTATCATGCTGATCCCTGAATCCGTTCCAAAAAGATTCTTCAAGTCTCATTTTCGTATCTCCATCAGGCAGAGTTATTACAATCTCCCGTTCGCCTTCCTCCGGCTTTAACATGAAATGAAATTTTCCATTACTGTCTGCTATATTGCTTTTTATGTCAGTTCCTGATGAAGGAGTTGATTCTGTAACAAATGCTCCCGCGACAATATTGCCTGAAGGATCTTCAATCTTCCCTGTCAACCTTATCCCATTATAGTCCGGCAGGTAAATGATTTTTTCAGGATCTTTATATTTTATTTCTTGAGGACTATTTTTAGTCAGGAAGATCATCTTTGGTTCTTTCCGGGATACAGATACAGAGAAATCTCCTGACATTACTTTCCCCGTAAATTTGTTTGTTTCAATCTTCAATGTCACTTTTTCCCTGGTCGAATATTTTTTCTTATCAGTATATACCTGCAATTTATTGGCAGCAACATTTATTACAGCGGCTGCCTCCTTGTAACCTGCAGAATCAGGATTGTTTGATGTATTAATTAATGGCTGATCCGGATTTATAATCAAAATCTTTTTGCTGAAAAAAGTTAATTCACCAAAATTCTTCATCCAGTTGGTATAGGCCAGGATATAATATATCCCGGTTGGTAAATTATCAGGAATTTCTAATTCACCAGGGGCTTCTCCATGATCAATAAGTACTTTCTTCCTGAGGATGGATGCATTTTCACTGTTAACAAGCTCAATAAAGACCAGGCTGCTTAATTCTTCATCTGGAAATAAGGATGAAGTGATATATATTTTAAACCACAATATTTCACCGGAAAACAGGCTCTCCTGAGCCAGGTGCACCTCTATTTTTTCCTGCGGACAATCTGCTGTATTATACCTTTCAATATGCTGACCTGCCAGATGGTTCCCCGAAAGAATCATCAAAGTTATCAAAAGTAATATTTTGGACCTTTTATGCATATACCGTAATTATTGCCAAAAATCAGGTTTGATATTTGTGCCGTAAGCACGGCAATCTGCACACATATCACCTGAACAGTATACATTTATCCCGGTCCTTAGTATTGTGCCAAAGTAACTTTTTGGTACCCATTGCACTTGATCAAAGTCATAATAATAGCAGCCTTTATAAGCGCTTCCCGTCTCCACATCATGTTCCGTTTCATCAATGAACAATCGTTTCTTTTTTATCGATAATGCAAAGAAATAACCAAGTGCTTTGGATTTTCCGTCGCAGCAGGATATATTCCCGTAGATCTGTGCAGGCATTTTATCATATATGCCTCCCGAATTTTCATTGACATCCTTTAACAGTTTCCAGAAGTCATAAAGTTCGGGGCTAATTGAGGATTGTTTTACCAGAATGCTGTATCTGATATGAAGCTTATCTTCGCCAGGGCCTAAAGACCGGAGCGGGAATCTTTTTATTTCGTCAGCAGAACTGCTGATCGTGTTAGCGATCAGAATGGATTTAGATGGTTTTGTCACCCAGCATACTATCTTGTCAGTACTTACAGCAATATTTTCCTTAGTAATATTATCGGGGGCATCAGGAGGAGAATGTTGCACCGATATATTATCAGTCAACATTCTAACCTCCCATGTCTCTTCAAACTCAAACCACCAGTATTTTATTTTACCTTCAGGATCGTGAGAGTCGAGGAGAATATCGAGCCAGTTTTCTTCAAAAATCTCATTGTTTTCAAACCTGGTGTGGCTGACTTCTTCAAAATATAAGGTGTCGATATCAACCGCTTCATGCATAAGAACAGACGATGATTCATATTGCTTCCCATCAGCAGTAGTTATAGACAGTGTATAGTAATTTCCAGGAATCCCTTTCAATTTTTTATCAGAGGTCTCATACCAGCCATTCTTTTCACCAAACAACTGAACAGTGTTACCTTTGTCATCATAAATATGAACATCAGCATCCAAAACCGGATCGAGATAAAACATTACATCCACTTTAACGGAATTGGTGAGCCTTACTCTGAAAGGTCCCTCTTCATCAGTAATCTTACCGTCAACAACCAGCATGATCTCTGAATCATCATTGTTCAATTCAGGCACGATAGGTTCCACGCATGATTCAATTGTGAGAATAAAACTTATCACGAAAAATAAATTGATTATTTTCTCCTTGTAAGTCATTAAAAATCTATATTATACGTTATTGTAGGTATGATAGTTCCGAAAATTGAAAGCTGATAGGCATTAATTCTTCCTCCTTCACTTTTAAAATATACAGAATAGGCATTTTTCCTGGCAGTAACATTATACAGGGATAAAGTTAATGAGCTATGAGTCAGTTTTTTCTTTTTCAGGCTGCCGTAAAGGGTAACAGACAGATCTGTCCGGAAATAGTCGGATATCCTGTACTGGTTGTAGTTTGAATATTGTAGAAATACCTGATCTCCAAGCATATATTTGGAAACAGGGTATGTAATCGGCCTCCCTGTTGAGTAATAGATTCCTGTTGAAATCAGTAATCTCCTGGAAGCTTTTAAGCTGGCCAGCAGATTTAAATTATGTGGTTTATCATAGTTTGCAGGAAAATATTCTCCTCCGTTTATCAACTCTTGTTTAAATTCAGATATCGATTTAATTAAAGTTCGTGAATATGTATAATCAATTCTCCCGTAAATACGGCCTCCCGATCTTTCAAGAGATAACTCAAGTCCATATGATTTCCCTTTCCCATTCACAATTTCAGTTTCAATATGATCATTTAAGAGGAGATCTGCTCCCGCCTTGTATTGTTTTATGTTGGTGACCCATTTATAAAACAGTTCTGCTGAAGCCTGAATACTGTTTTTACTGAAGCTCCGGAAATAGCCTGCTGAAATCTGGTTGCCGGTCTCTGGCAGCACATATGTATCGCTTAGTTTCCAGGTATCGGTTGGAGAAATTGCTGTTGTATTTGAAATCATATGAATATACTGGGCAGTTTTGTTATAACTGAATTTGACAGAACTGGATTTGCCTGTTGAATAGTTCATTGAGAGCCTCCATTCAGGAGTAAAAAAAGTTTTCTGAATGCTGTTTTTATTTGTATAGAGTGTATCAGTAATATTCTCTGTCTCATAGGGTAAATCTTCGGCATAGATATATTTTTTACCATCATCTAAGGAGAGCAGTCCGGAAAGCCTCAGACCTGCTTCAACTTTCAGATTGCCTGAAATATTGAATTCAGTTCCGGCATAAATTCCATATTCAACAGCATGTTCATCTGCAGCAGTTACCGGAGGTATGTCAGAATTAATCATGACGGTCCGTTCTCCCGGATTGATCGTGTAGGAATTCAGTTCTGCCCCAAAATTGTATTTCATTCCGGCGCCTGTGAAATATTCAAAATCATTAATCAGGGATAAATTGGAAAGGGTGTGTGTTAAGCTGAATGACCTATCAGTTGAATTTAAGTTAGAAATCTCATAATTAAAAAAACTACTTATTAATGATGTTGTTGAATTTAACCTTGAATTATACCTATGTACAAGAATCATAGAACCTATCGTATTATTATAATTGTAAGAGGTGTCACTATGAAGCTGGAATCTGTCTGAACTTCTGTAAAAATTTACCAGCAGGTTATTCTTCTTATTTAGAAAAAGGTTAAGTTTTGCCTGTATATCATAAAAACCTGCCTTGCTTTGGTTGAGCTCAGGAACATTGATGTTACTTAATAACCAGTTTGAATATGTGCTCCTGAAACTGGTCACAAATGTTGATTTATCTGAAAAAATTGGTCCGCCAATATTAAATCTGGCATAGATAGGACTAATGCCGGCTGAACCTGATATTTTTTCATGATTTCCATCAATTGAATTTATCTCGAATACCGATGAAATACGTCCGCCATATTTCACCGGAATGCTTCCCTTATAAAGAGCAGCGCTTTCAATAATTTCAGAATTAATTGCCGAAAAATTACCAAAAAAATGAGATGGATAATATATAGTAGCCCTGTCGATGAGAATAAGATTCTGATCAGTATTTCCACCACGCACATTAAACCCAGCAGTACCCTCACCTACCGACTGTACACCGGGAAGAATTAAAACGCTCTTAACAACATCCGACTCCCCTAACAGGGTTGGAATTGATTTAATTGTAAGAATATCAATCTTTTCCATTCCAATATGTATCTTCCCGATATTACCTTCCCCCTGCCCCACGATTACAACACCTCCCAATAAATTAATCCTGACTTCCATTTCAACATCCAGTTTTCCATCAGAATAGAGATTGATATTTCTCTTTGCCGGCTCCATACCGATACAGCTGAAATTCACAATCTGGTTGCCTACAGGAAGTGTAATTTTATAAAAACCAGTTGCATCAGACGCTGCCCCTTTCTGGGTTTCAGTGACAAACGCATTTCCTCCGGCAATAGGTTCACCCGATTCGAAATTTTTTAAATAACCTGATAAAGTGGCTGTTTTTACAGGATTCTTCCCGGGAATTCCAATGTTTATTATCTTATACTGGAGTTGAAGTAATGTTTCCCTGGATAATTTTTTATCACTTGATTTTTCTTTTTTGTCATCAACTTCAAGATTGCCTCCGGGGAATAAATCTGATAACGGAAACCCCTGATAAATTACAACCTGGTCGTTTTCTGAGATATAGAAATTTACCTGCTTCTTTTCAAAGATCGATTCAAGACATTCCTTCAGGGGTATACCATCGAAAACGCCTGATACAGAGATATTATCAATATTTTTATCATCATAGAAGAATTTTACAGGGTACTTCAGTTCCATCTCAGAAATAAAAGATTTCAATGGAGTCTGGTGGAAACTTCCGCTAATCAGTACAAATCCTTTCTGAGCATTCAGGCAGAATACCGATAACATAAATATCAGAAATGAACATATTACTTCCTTTATCTTATTACTTTCCGACATTTTACCTGCTGCTTCTGATTAATAGATTATTTCAATTCATCGAAATAACGAAGAAGAGTAATGATGTTTTCAGGCTTTTGGGTATTGATTTTCAGTTCTTTTTCCCTGATGTATCTTTTCAGCTCCGTACCATGCTCTTCTAAAAGCCTGATCAATTGACTTTTTGAACGGAAACCGGAGTACCCTTTCCCGTTATTAAGAAAATATGCATAAGAGACAGTGAATTCTCCCTGACTTTTACCTGAAGATTTTATAATGATATTCTTCATCGGCCTGATATAAAACGATACCTGTCCAACTGAAGCATTTTCATAAAGCGACTTCCCCTTTGTTACGGGCAATTCAATATATTCAAAGATCCTTGTTCTGTTCAGCAATGAATCATTAAATTTGAAACCTGACAATTTATCATTGCTTAAGACCACATATTTTTCCTTCCCTTTTTGCGGATAATATATAATTAACTCATTTTTATACAGATCATAATTCATCAGCTTGCCGGTAAAATGGACACCATTATATAAGATGTCCGCTTCAGGCCAATAATCTTCTGTTAATAAAGGACTTCCCATATGTTTTTTCACATATCTCCATTTTCTTCCGTTAATGATATCATTTGAATTGGAGTAAGGTTCCCTGAGCAGAATTGTATCCAGGCAATTCTGTGAAAGACAAATACCTGCATTGACAAAAAATAGAAAAAACAGCAATTTTATGAACATTGTACAGAGGTAATTTTTTTCAATTTGGGTCTCCTATTGTTATTGTAAAAGTTCCCCATGTTACATCCCTTCGTATCTTACTCCAGTCTTTTACCTCATAACTGGCCAGAAATTTGATCTTATGACCGGGAGGACATTCTTTGGAAATATGGATGAGAGATGACAATGAATAACCGTCACCCCATTTATCGGGTTGAATCTCATCATACAGCCGCTCATCGTCTATATATGGATCATCATAATATAATCTCATCCGGCGGCTGCCATCCGAAATCTCGTAAATCATAACCGTTTCATCAGGTTCGGCAATGTTATTGCCATTTCCGCTTCCGAAAATTTCACTGTCTCCGTCATCCATCCCTATCTCAGTAAATTCAGGCACATCATAGTATACAGGAGCATCAAATTCATCATTCCATAAATGCTGTTTATTGTCTGTGATGGTGAGGTTGAACCTGATCCTGAACGGAGAGCCATCAGGAGTTGGTTTATTAGAAGCAATTACCTTAAAATCAACTGGCAACCAGATTAATTCACCCGATGGGAGTTTTTCAAGGTCAACTACCGGATTGGCAATCAGAACACCTTCGGTTGTAGTGCTGAGGCTTACCCTGATACCTTTTGCAACACTGCCTCCCCTGTTGAGCAGGCGTATACCCAGCCGGCACTGCTTTTTATGATCAAGGAATATGCCTTTATCATTCACTTTATGAGACACATAAGTAATTTCAGGCGGATCGTTTTTTCCGAATATGCCGATCTGGTGATTTTCATGATTTACTGAGAAAGATATTTTCCCGGTCGCATCACTCGTAAAAGTTGAAATGCTTTTCTGATCTTTTATAATATTGTAATCAAGTAATGTATAGGATGTTTTTGGCTTAAATATTGCCGGAGTCTTAATGTTGATCTTAACGCCGGGTATTATTACACCGTCAGGTTCCCACGCCTTTGTGCTTATCCCAAGGCCCCCTTTGGTAACGCCTTTCATATCAATAAATCCGCGTTTATCAAGGTTACTTCTGACTTCATAACCCCAGATATCAAAATCTGGATAAAGATCAGCGTGATGCCAGCGTTCAGGATCAGGCAATGGATTACTGAATGATTCAACAACGAAAAGAAAGGCATCCTTAAACTGTTCAGGTGTAATGCTATGACTGCCTTCATAAACATGGTAAGAGAAATCAAGCCCGTTTTCAAGTAAAGCACCCTGAATAACTTCGTTGTTAAGATAAAAAAGTTCGCATTCCGTGCTTGTTGCAAATTTCACCCTCACCCCATAAAGGTTTTTAAACATATAACGCACATGAAAAAGGGAATGATTGGCAGGATACCCGATAAAAAATTCCGGTGACCCTTTGGAACTAAAGGCAGTGCCAATCATATCGGGATATTTCCCTGCAATGAAGAACGACATGATTCCGCCCATGCTGTGGCCAATTACTGCCCTGTTTGAGCGATCCGTCAGGGTCCGGTATGTGCTGTCTATATGATTTACCAGTTCCGGAAAATAATCCTTAAACTGCATCTGATAATTTATATTGGAATGATTCCCGATATTATAAGGCCGAAGGTCGTTATCCACCGAGCGGCCGTTCCATGCGACAAGTATGACTCCATTGTCATTAACATGCTGATCAACACCAGGTATATCAAGTTCATGGCTGCCTGTATTACCATGAAAATAATAGATTACCGGGTAATGTTTCATGGAGGTGGCATAATCTGAGGGAAGAAATATCCTGTAAGGTTTTTCCCGGTTGAAAACCATACTGAAATGCGTCTTGTCTATCTGAGAAAACAGGTTAGATGAAATTCCTGAAATCAAGAGTACTGTAACTAAAACATGTAATGCATTTCGTTTAAATATATTGATCATAGCTTACTTAATAATAGAATACTAATGGAACAATAATGCAAGTCTTACCACCAGCCATCCGGCATATTTTCAATATCATCTGATGCATTTTGGACACCGTCTGCCGGACCGTAGAAAACACTTCCGCCATATGTTGTGAGAAAAAGCATACCTGGGTTATTGATATCCGGAATTGCCCTCTGACCCCACTTGAAGCGGTATCCTTCAATGCGTTTCCAGGATTCTCCTGAGTCTTTGCTCCGGTAGGCTGCATTCTGAAAAGTATTGATATAAACAAATCTGGATTGTTGAGGATCCAATCCTGCTGAATTGACACGAACCCTCTCATCAAAAACCTGTTTCCAGCTTCGTCCACCATCAGAGGTTTTAATAACTCCACCATGGGTATCTTTTCCGTTTAAGGTTCGCGGCCAGCAACTTATGTACACGACTTCAGGGTTTATAGGGTCAATAAGAAGGTCATGAGGGCCATTAACACCATCGGGTAAAGGAAGCTGTGTCCAGTTCGCGGCCTTATCATCACTAAAATATACGGAACCGTCCACAACTTTACCACCGGATTCCCCGCGGGAAAAAAGCGCAAAAAGCCTTCCTTTTGAATTTTGTCGCAACTGCCAGGTAAAAAGGTTCTTACCAAGTCCATTATTTGTCAGATTCCATGTTTTGCCATCATCTGAAGATTTGAAAACACCCCTGTCAAATACACTTACAAAAATAGTTCCTGGCTGGGCCCGGGGTGATTGATCGAGCAAAATATTTGTACAAACTGAATTCTCAGGAATGCCTGTATTACTTTTATTCCAGGTTCTTCCACTGTCAATGGAAACTGCAACTCCTCCTTCATAACCTTCAAATCCATCTCCCCCGAACATTTTGGTCCTTGGGAGATCATGGGCATTCGCCCAGACAGACCAGACCTTTCCTTTTACATCCGGATCAAATGCAATCTGGTAACAGGTATTTTGCCAGTCACGGGGAACATTAGTAATTGAATGATACCAACTTTCTCCGCCGTTAAAAGTATGGAAAAGGCCCATATCGGTATAACAGATGAAGAAGTGATCCCTGTCGAACGGGTCAAAATGGACACCGTAGCATGTAGTTACATTCAGACCGGTATTTGAATAAGAACCATCCGGATTATTATAACTGTAAACCTGCTCCCATGCTTTACCACCATCGGTGGTTTTATATCCACGCCCATTATCACCTGCATAGCATACATCTGGATTTCCGGGAGCTACTCCCAGGTCAATCGGGGCTCCCCCCCACCCCGGATCAAAGCTCTCCTCCATCCAGGAGCCTTTGAAATTTTTTGTGATATACCCCCCCGGAGTCGATGATAAAAGGACGGGATCCCAATTCTTTCCGGCATCTATTGTTTTAAATATGCAATATATCTCCTCAGTCTGGCCAACTTCATTTATTACCGGGTTTATTGTAGAAATATAGGCTACTTCAGGCTGTGAGCCGCATACAGCCATTCCCTGTCTGAAATCAGGCACCTTACCGGCAGCTGTCCCCTTCAATAATCCTTCATTGACCTGGTCCCATGTAACTCCCATATCGCTTGAGACATACATACCTCCCTTGAAATTAGCTTTGTCAACTGCCAATTCAGATTGAATGTAAACAAGGCTTTCGGTAGTAGAAATACCGCTTTCAGCTGCAATTATGTATTTGACCGGAAGAGGCAATATTTTGGTTTTACCGGATATCTCATTTATCCTTGTGCAGGAACTCTCGGTAAAAACAGTTACCTCATGGTTTTTGTTACCCGGAAATATACCTAATACATTCTTACCCGGTAAGTCAGCAATTACTTTCCAGGTAACTCCGCGATCAGATGACAAAACCAATCTGGCAGAATTTATATCAGCTGGTTCATTTCCACGGGACATATAATCGACCAGAGGAGCCAGTCCGATATAGATCCTTTTATTATCATAAGTATCTACCCTTACTTTTTGAATCGTACCATCCAGTGCCCCTTCAATTATTTCAGAAGGCTTAAGGTTGGTGCTCTGCAGCTTTTCAACTTTCTTTGATTTGCTGACATCGGGGAAAATGATCTTCCATTTCTCACCTTTATTCTCAGATCTGAGAAGAAGACTTATTCCGGATCCCCTGTCCTCACTATAGAGGAATCCGCGGGTAGCAATATAAACTGTATTTGAGTCAAGAGGGTCAAATTCAAAATCATCCGGAACGTTCCACAGGTTTTTCATCTTCCAGTTTTTTCCTCCATCATGCGAGATATAGGCACCTGTCATGTCGCAATGGGTCATTACAAAATTCTCATCGAAAGGACTGACCGTAGGTTTTAATACACCACCACCACCACCAGGACCAATTACTTTCCATAATTTTTCCTGCCCGGTATTCTGATTTTCAGTTGCAGCCATTTTAATATCTCCGCAACTTTCATAAAACAGGATACTGATGAAAATCAGCGCTAATTGACTATATTTTTTCATTGTTGCAATTGATTTATTTTAATGAATATTAGTTTCAATCAAACATCCAAATCTTTTTTTGATTTTTTTACAAATGGTCAATCATCCATTGATAAGAGAGTTTTTCTGCCTCAGGAGTTATATTATGCCCTTGTCCGTGATTAATTAGTTTTATATTTTCCTCTTTTCCATACAAGCGGTAAACTGGTTTTACTGCATCTATATAGGGAGTACTTTTAATGCCATCCGATGAATCACCGCCAATAAGGAGAAATGGCTTTGGGGCGCATAGTGCAAGCAGTTCATTGTGTTCATGATTAAAATTATGAATTTCTTTACCCAGATACCATGGATCATCCCAGTTTGAAAAATCTATGCCAATGCCTCCTTCGTTGCTGACAATAACTTTTATTCGGTCATCGAATGCACCGAGGTAAAACGCCTCTTTGCCACCCAGTGAATGGCCAATAGCACCTATCCTGCTACTGTCAACATCTGAAATATTAACTAACACATCTACAGCCCGCTGTGCATCAAATAACATTTTTGACATCCCTTTACTCGCGGGATGTTTTGATTGAAACCGTTCAACCTGCTGTTCGTAGCTCCTGTCATCTCTGTCGTACCAGAGAAAACATAAAGGACAAATAACAACAAATCCTAGCTTGGCCAGATTGAAACCAAGGGGAGTAATTTCTCCTTTTTCAACTCCGGCAATATAGAGCATCCTGTTATCACTTGTAGAATGCAGTGCAACAATACCAGGCAATCGTTTTTTTAAATTCTGAGGTTTAATAATATATGCCCTCACAATAATTCCAGGTTCATTTTCATATTCAACATATTGCCGTATCAAACCATCTAATATCTCTTCATCTAAGATTCTGATAACAGGGGAACAGGGATTTGGCTCAATAATCCCCAGGTAATCGCTCCATCTCTTAATAATTGATAGTCTCAGTTCGTTCCATTCAGTTATAGAATTAACAGGATTTCCTCTTTTATCAATTAAAAGATCCGGCAGATCAGTTTGGCACCTGATCAATAATTCTTTAAAATCATGCCGAAACAGGAAACCTGCAAATAGTGATCCTGAAATTTTTATGAAATCCAGCCGGGTCTTTGCCATTACCTTATTTTGAAATAAATTATAGTAATGAAAAGTAAGTTATTTACAATAGTATGAAATTTAAAGCAGTTTTTTTGACTACTTTCATAATTTTGGGAAAGAAAAGTTTTATCTTTCTTTACTGGCCTTTAATGAAGAGTTTTTAATCATTTATAACCCGAAAATGAGTATAACAGACAAAAAGTATATTTATGCCGGAAAGGTACTTGTATTTTCCATGTTCCTGATATATGTATCGTGCAATGCTTTAATTGCTGAACAGACATCGGGAAAGCTAAAACCATTCAGAGTCCTGTTAATAATTGGTGATCAATGGGATGACCCTGCGAGCTATATGATTGATTTGCCAAAATCTACTGGAGAATATTCAGGATATGATGCAACTCCCAAGGTGAATGGTGATTGGGATTTCCACCATCTTGTTGTTTTATTGAAATCGTGGGGAATTCCTTATGATATAGTACGTTTGGATCAGCAGATACTTTACCGATATATGTTTCTTGATATGTACAGTAAGCTAAAATACCGTACTATTATCTGGGATGTCAATCGATCTGACAAGATATTACACAGGGATTATTCCATAGTTTCGGAAATGATAAAAGAATATGGAGTTGGTTTGATTGCCATCTCCGACCGGATCGCCCAAACTGATGTCCAGCCTGTTCTGGGGATAAAATATATTGGTAATTGGGAAAGCAATTCGCAACTTAGGGTAAAGGATGATCACTTCATTACTAAAGGCCTCTCTTCTCCATTTCGGATTGATAGCGGAACAATTGCCTTTATGCAGCGTCAGCAGGTGGAGATTTTGGACGGTGCAATCACGATTGTTGAACAGGGTTCTTTTCCACAGGTTACAGTAAAAGAACATCCATCGGGCAGCCATCTGGTTTGGATTGGAAACGACCACAATTATCTTTTTTATTTTCAGGAAATGCGCACGTTGTTGCGAAGGGACATAACCTGGACAATTGGTTACAACCTTTATAAAACGTGGGATAATGACCTGATTATGATTATGGACGATCCTTGCGGAGCGTCAAACACCTGGCTGGAGCATTGGCATTATCCTGCCTTATCTGAAGAAATAATTGAGAAGTATCTGATCAACCCTTTATTGAAGCATAATGATGTACTTAACATAAATTTCGTGCCAGGCTTTGTAAATGAAGGCAAAAAGAGAATGGAACCTGCCTGGAATGAAAGCTATACTAACGAGTTTGGAACAAAACAAGATTACATCTCCAGCAAAAAGGGTTACGACAAAGGAGTAAAGCTTGGCGTTTTCGAGGTTTTGTGCCACGGACTTACACACATGCAGCCAGATCTGGTTTCAGATCCGGGTTGGTATGGAGCACCTCTTGATAAGGAAAAATCTGAAGTTGGTTGGTATCGCGAATTTGGAGATGTCAGACGAAAAAAAGAAATCCCCCCCCGCTGAACAGGAAAACATAAAATAGAACTCAAATTCTGAAAAGAACAATTACATGAAACGAAGAAAATTCTTTAGGACAGCAACATATTGTGCAGCGGGATTAGCAGTGGCTGCATACTGTAAACCATTTAAAAAAGATTACAATACTTCGGATACCGCTACAGGGACTAATCCACATCAGGAGGAAATACCGGCATATCGCAAGATGATAAAATCCAGCTTTACTACCGGCAAAAAGAGATCTGCCAGTGATACTCTTGTACTTGGCCTTATCGGTGCCGGTGGCTGGGGAACTCACATAATAATTGAGGCAGCAGGACTTAATGAGAATATCAGGGTCAAATATATATGCGATGTGGATGATACCCGTGGAGGACACGCAATTGAGGAAGTAGGTAAAATTCAGGGTTTTAAGCCGGATTCTGTCAGGGATATGCGAAAGATATTTGATGACAAGGAGGTAGACGGGGTAATTATTGCAACACCCGAACACTGGCATGGACTGGCAACTGTATGGGCTTGCCAGGCAGGCAAAGATGTCTATGTGGAAAAGTGTATCTCTCATTCGATATATGAAGGGCAGAAGATGATTGAAGCTGCCATGAAATATGACCGTGTTGTGCAGTGCGGCACGTTGAACAGAAGCGCTGATTATGCTCTTACAGCAAGAGATTATATTAAAAACGGAGAACTTGGTGAGATCGTTACAGTATCTGCAATTGAGCTTACAGATGGACCGGTCCCTTTCATCGAAAAAGAAAACACAGCAGCGCCGGACACGATCGACTGGGATATGTGGCTGGGACCTGCTCCCAAAGTGCCTTATAATGTTTCAAGGAATAAATCCTGGCAATATTACTGGGATTATGCCGGAGGATATGCATTTGGTCAGGGTGTAATTCACCAGGCAGACATGCTTCGCCTGGCATTGGATAACCCCGGCTTCCCGAAATCTGTATATTGTACGGGAGGAAGGTACCTGTTTAAGGACAACAGAGATATTCCTGATTATCAAATTGCTACTTTTGATTATGGAAATTTTGTCATGACATTGCAGGGTGGTGAATTTACCCGCTATCTGGCAAAAACAAGTCCTGAAATACGATTTGGGAAAGAATTCCCCAGATGGCAGCAAAATGCAACGAAAATTGAGATTTACGGCACAGAACGAATGATGTATTTAGGTGTTATGGGCGGCGGATGGCAGGTATTTGACAAAGATGAAAAGCTTGTTGCGAGCGATAAAGGCATATATCCGCTCAAAGCTCATTTAAAGAATTTCTTCGACTGTATGCGATCGAGGAATCAACCCAATGGAAATATTGTTGAAGGCCATAATAGTGCAGCACTCATTCATCTTGCGAACCTTTCCTATCGTTCAGGCAAAAAACAGCTTATATTTTCACCTGAAACAGAAACAATTCTTAATGACAGTACAGCAATAGAGCTGGCCCAGCCTCATTACCGCAGCGGATTTGAAATTATAAAAGATATCTAATAAGCATTATACAAGAAGAATATGAAAAGAAGAAGATTTTTTCAACTTGCATCAACCGGAGCTGTAGGTATATCCCTTGCAACCTCATGTAAATCATTAAATAGCAATACCAATTCAGCCGGGTCAGGAACAGTGGCTCCTCAAGAGGTGCCTGACTACAGGAAAACCATAAAAACCACATTCTTATCAGGGAAAGGCAAAGCCTCCAGTGACAAAGTGATCCTGGCTCTTATCGGTGCTGGTTCCTGGGGTACCAACCTGATCCTTGAAGCAGCAAAATCAGGGGAGAATATAATAATTAAATATGTGTGTGATGTTGATGATACCCGCGGAGGTCGTGCTATTTCAGAACTTGAGAAAATCCAGGGATTCCGGCCAATTGCTGTTAGGGATATGAGGAAAGTATACGATGATAAAGAAGTTGATGGAGTATTTATAGAAACACCTGAGCACTGGCATGCACTGGCTGCAATCTGGGCTTGCCAGGCGGGAAAAGATGTTTATGTTGAAAAATTTATATCCCATTCTATATTTGAAGGACAGCAAATGATCAAAGCAGCCATGAAGTATGAGCGTGTTGTGCAGTGTGGTACTCAAAACCGCAGTGCTGATTACGCGCTTACTGCCCAGGAATATATCAAAAGTGGTGAACTGGGAGACATTGTCGCTGTTCATGTCAGGGAACTGCTTGATGGTCCTATTGCTTTCAATGAAAAGGAAAACACCAGTGCTCCCGATACAATTGACTGGGATATGTGGCTGGGACCTGCACCGAAAGTACCTTATAATGTATCGCGAAACAAATCATGGTCATATTACTGGGACTATTCCGGGGGACCAGTTACTGCGGGTGGCTCCATTCATCAGTTAGACATGGCAAGACTGATCCTGGGGAACCCTGACTTTCCCAAATCGGTTTATTGTGCCGGGGGCAGGTATTTCTTCAATGACAAGCGTGATGTACCCGATTACCAGATGTCTACTTTTGATTATGGAAAATTTGCTCTTACTCTTGAGACAGGGGAATGTACACCATATATGCAAAAAGAAGGCTCAGATGTCCGGTTTGGGAAGATTTATCCAAAATGGATGCAAAATTCAACCAGAATTGACATTTTTGGAACAAAAAGAATGATGTATGTAGGCCGTATGGGTGGTGGCTGGCAGGTTTTTGACAAGGAAGAAAAGATTGTTGCTCAGGATAAGGGAATATTTCCGCTTAAGGCGCACATTTTAAATTATATCGATTGCATCCGCACCAGAAAACAACCCAACGGAAACATTATTGAAGGGCATCGTAGCGCTGTGATGATCCATCTGGCAAACCTGTCCTATCGTGCAGGCAACAAACAACTGCTATTTTCACCCGAATTCGAAGCAATAATGAATGACGGCAATGCAGCAGCCCTGGATCAGCTTACATACCGTAAAGGATTTGAGATAGGCAAAGAAGTGTAAACAATCTTCATATGCAGTGGAAATCAACTAAAAGAACCACTGGAAATACCCTATTCACAATAGTACTCTTTAATTGTTTGCCAAATCTAGCATGTGTTTGACTACACTATTCGGATTGGAAATTTCATTTATCGAATCTATGGTTATAGTCGGAATACATCCATGATCAAGGTGAATTTGCATACGCATTTCTTCGTCCTTATTTTTTCCGTTCAGCCCGGAATATCCAATCGTTTTGCATAATCTTCCGAACAACACCTGATTCAGGTTGCATCCACCGGCACGTTCCAGCCCGACAATCGAATCCTGCCAACTTTTAAACAAATGGACCTGGGCAAAAGAAAGTCCCTGCATGGTGATTTCATTCAGTCCCTCTCCTCCTGTCACTAATCCTTTGCCAAGTTGGCTAATGTGCCCGATCAGACGTTTCATTCCTTCTGTTGAAGTCATGGATTCGACCAGGCAATTGTGCAGGTTCTGTGTAACCAGTGTTACATCAATAAAAACACAATCCAGGTCCAGGTCATTACTTGCCTTATGGATATTTTCACCCAGAACAGACCGCCACATGCTCAGTCCGGGATGAACCTTGATCATTACATTCTTGTCACGGTGATGCAAACGGATTTCATTTGATTCCGGTACACCAAGAACTTTTCCATCCACCCAGCTCCATCCTTTTAATTGTTTAGTCTCAATATCGCGGTACTGGAAATCACGGATCAGATTATAGACAGGATGAGAGGGATCCATATCAATGGAATTAAAATGAGGCATGATATGAAAACCCATTTGACGGCATTTCTTAATAAAGCTTTTTCCGTTCTCGCTGGCCTGGTAAGCAGGATAATTCTGATCATAAATATCTGTTCTCCAATCAGGATAATGAAGAAGAACTTTTGATGGGGGAATTTTTTTTGCAAGGGCATCCAATATCCCGGGATCGCCAGGACACCAGGAAATGGCAAACGTCACCTCATTTATCCAATCTTTGCGCATCTCTTCTTCCTTTTTCAGATCATAAGCATCCCATAGCCATTCCCTGTATCTTTCTGCAGGGACTTGCCAGTTACCATTGTAAACATTTATCCTCCAGCTCAATCCACCGGCAGACATATTATTATCTATAGGTCCGTACGCTTCTGTATCTAACCCGAGCAGGTATGGATCAGCTTTAGAACCGATTTTTAACGCTTTATATTTATATTGGATATCCTGTGTATGAATAAAGAATCCTCCATCAGCTGATTGCAGTATAGCCAATCCGGCCTCCCAGCTCATTGGCCATATCCACCTGGAATCCTGGATTAAAGGATCATCCAGTTTTAATTTTACTCCCTGAAACAGAGGAGCTACGATTTGCAAATCATGTTTAATTCCCGGAATATTCCAGCGGCATGCCAGTACCTCAGGTCGCGATGAATAAGCCGAAGGTTCGATGATGAGATCACCGGTTGAATCATCAGTTGAAATGGCTATTATTCCATCGCCATTCCAGCTATGGAATACTATTTCCACCCGACAATCAGAAATCTGATTAGTACTTATTTTACCATAGCTTTTTTCACTGACATCAACAGCTTCTGAAGCAGGGTATAAGATCTGCAGTGCTGCATAATTGCTTTCATTAAAGCCGGCAATAAACTCTTCGCCACTAAGTTTACTCTTCAGAGAAGACAGAAAACCATTGGTTATTTTAGCAGTAAAGGTTAAGGTATCAGCAATTACCTGATTACCCTGAACTTTAATGGATGAAGTAATTTTTTCCGGACTTGTTAACTTGCTTTTAGTCCCGGGGAGTGTCTCGTTATGAAGTACCTTCGGAGCTATCTGGCACAAAATTGCAGCTCCTGCAGTGGTCTTAATGAAGTTTCTTCGTTCCATATCTGAATGATTAAACAACTAATTTTCACAGATGCTTTTAAAATTTGCGATATATGTTTTTAATTTTTCAAGATATCCTTCCATGTCGAGTAATTGTTCGTCATAAATCAGGAATGACATATCCGGTCTGCGGTAGCCAAAATGACGTGCCCGGTCCTGCTGCCAGAAAAACTTTTTATCTGGAGTGGATAATCCTTTGGGAAGTCTCGTTTCTTCATAAGTCCTTACCAGATCAGTATATACTTTTTCTCTTCGCTCAAGGCTGATTTCGACAATATTCTGCGCTTTAGCAAGACTATTCACTGACGCCATACAATCTTCAAACCGGCTGACGTGAGCATCCTTTATAGCATATTCCAGGTTTGAAAGGTCAATATATGTCAGACATGTATGCTTCACCAATTCAGCAGTGGTACGAAATATTTCAAAATCGTACACATGCCTGACACCCGCTTTTTTATTTATTTCAATTATTTGCAGAGCCTGGTCCATTTTGATCATTATCTCCTCTGACTGGCTGACTTTTTCTTTATACCGGGTATTCCAGAAAGGATCATACTCTAGGGCATCGCCCCTTGGGAGGTCAGGCAGATGTGTTTGTCCGATCTCCCCATAATGCCATACATTGCGTTCCATAGTTCCGGCAAAGTAATAAACGCCTTCGTTCAGAAGTTTGAAAAGTTCATCCATGTTGTTAGCTACCAGACCATAATAGTTTAAAAAGAACGATTCTCTGAATTCATCGAGCGAAGGAGCATTGCCGTTCCATGACCATGCCGCAGAATTTAAAAAATGCATCATCCACATCTGGTTGTGCAGGCCGTCATCATCCCAGGAAGTACAAATCATACCATTGAATGATCCGGATTTGGCTGCCGGGGATAGAAACCGATAAGATTTTTCCAGGCTCCCTGGTCTCATCTCTCCTGCCTCTCCTTTTTCAAAATTATAGGGGACCATCATGGGTACGACACCCGGGTTGGGATCATAGGCAAATACTTCAAAACCCAAAGCTTTTGCTTCGTTGACATAGGTCAGGCCAGGGGTTTCATAATCATAGCTTTCGGTAAATACCAGACCCTTAACAGGTTCAATACCTTTTGCGGGAGATTCGCTTATCTTCCATCCCATTGGTGTTTCCCATGCCATCACTTTCCTCCCTTTTATCCTAAGGTAATCAGCTGCTTTGTTGATGAACAACTGGTACAGGCCGCTTTTTCCAATTTCATCCGACTTAGCCTTACATTTTTCACAGGCTGCCAGTTCATATGTCTCATCTGAACCGATATGAAAATAATCTGATCCTGGGGTGGCTTCAACAGCATCTTTCCAAAGATCAAACAGCAAATCATAGCTTCCGTCTTTCAAAGGGCAGAACTCCCAGTTCGAAGATTCAATTTCCCTTAGATTCTTATACTGCGGCCATTTCAGAATAAAGCTCACATGTCCGAGACCCTGCACAAGTGGAACTATCTGAATATGGTATTGTTTTGCGAATCTGGTAAACTCCTGCATTTCTTTTATGTTGAAAGCACCCGGTGCTCCTATTTCGGGATGACTTGGATAAGCAAACTTATCTTCCCATTCCCATACCAGCATATTGACTTTATACCTTGAAAGGTCTTTGATAAAGGCTTTCACATAGGAAGCTTTGTCCTGGTGATGCTTGGTGTCATAGTGTATTGCACGTTTCGTAATATCAGGCCAGTCGGTTATCACTAATCCCGGAACCTTATAGCCACCTTCAGCCTGAACGATAAGCTGTAGCAAGGTTTGAGTTCCGTAAAACAAACCGGCTTCTCCATTGGCCTTTATAACCAGTTCTCTTTCTCCTGTTGTGATCTGGTATCCCTGGTCTTTCAATGATTTAGATGCCTTATGGCGGGAAAGTATAATTGATGGAAAGGG
>Ga0315278_10000442_pt1 | contig 36368 bp, 43 predicted proteins | sample YL17G06_0_MG_FD_203880 | JGI IMG/M metagenome (GOLD analysis project Ga0315278, IMG submission 203880) | Sediment microbial communities from Yellowstone Lake, YNP, Wyoming, USA - YL17G06_0 | ecosystem: Environmental > Aquatic > Freshwater > Lake > Sediment | place: USA: Wyoming | collected... | reverse complement strand
GTCCGCTCCTTGTTCACCTTGTGCAACTGCGAGGGCTGGCTCATCAGAAACGGGTCCATGAGCTGATTCGTCAACTCATCATATCGAGTTGCCAACACTTCCCATTTCTTCAGCAAGACTGCTTCCATGGCCCCGCTTCCTCTAATTCGCTCTCAACCCCTGATGCACAAAACAAAGGGACCCTGCCCCTCAGCGAAGCAGGGTCCCTTGTATGACCTCTTCTCGAGCTACTTTTCTTTCTTCGCGTACTTCTTCTTGAATCGTTCGACGCGCCCTTCGGTATCAATGATTTTCTGCGTCCCCGTGAAAAACGGATGGCAGTTTGAACAAATATCGACATTGATATCGCCACCCGTCGACCGGGTCTTATATTTATTGCCGCAGGCGCAATGCACCCCGACTTCCCGATACACAGGATGAATACCCTTCTTCATAATTCCTACTCCCCTGACGTCAGAATCATCTGCCTTCGCCCATTCGAAAGCCCACTACTGTACCCTGTCTCAGCGACCAGATACAAGTCGGATGTTATCGATTCATCGACTGTAGAAATTCCTGATTGGTCTTGGTGCCGTGGAGCTTGTCCATCAAGAACTCCATGGCTTCCATCGTCCCAAGCGGACTCAACACCTTGCGCAGAATCCACATCTTGTTCAGACGATCCTTGTCTACCAACAATTCTTCTTTTCTCGTCCCGGACTGGCTGATATCGATGGCCGGGAAGAGTCGCTTGTCGGCCAAACGGCGATCAAGATGGACTTCCATGTTGCCGGTCCCTTTAAATTCTTCAAAAATGACATCGTCCATTCGGCTACCAGTGTCGACAAGAGCCGTCGCCATGATGGTGAGACTGCCGCCATTTTCGATGTTGCGGGCCGCCCCAAAGAACCGCTTCGGACGCTGGAGCGCGTTCGAGTCCAACCCTCCCGACAGCACCTTGCCGCTTGGTGGCGCGATCGTATTATAGGCACGCGCCAGGCGGGTAATGCTGTCCAGCAGCACCACGACATCTTTATTATGTTCGACCAGCCGCTTCGCCTTCTCAAGGACCATTTCAGCCACTTGAGCATGGCGCTGAGCCGGCTCATCGAAGGTGGAGCTGATAACTTCGGCTTTTACCTGCCGTTGCCAGTCGGTGACCTCTTCCGGCCGCTCGTCGATGAGTAGCACGATCAAGGTCACTTCTTTATGGTTCTTGAGAATGGCCCGGGCGATTGCCTGCAGCATCATCGTTTTCCCGGTTCGGGGAGCAGCGACGATCAGCCCACGCTGACCTTTGCCGATCGGGGTCGTGAGCTCCATCACGCGGGTGCAATATTCTTCACGGTCGAACTCAAGGTTCAGGCGCTCTTCGGGATAAAGCGGCGTCAGGTTGTCGAATAGGATCTTGTCGCGAGACACTTCGGGATCTTCGAAATTGACCTTTTCGACCTTGAGCAACGCGAAATACCGCTCGCTCTCCTTCGGCGGCCGGATCTGCCCGGAGACAGTGTCGCCGGTGCGCAGATTGAAACGCCGGATTTGAGAGGGGGAGATATAAATGTCGTCGGGGCCTGGGAGGTAGTTCGAATCGGGAGCACGCAAGAACCCGAACCCGTCAGGGAGCGTTTCGAGCACGCCCTCACCAAAGACCACGCCGTTATTCGCGGTCTGTGCCTGCAGGATCGCAAAAATCAATTCCTGCTTCCGCAGATTGGGCGCGCCATCGATCTTCAGATCGCGCGCCACCTCATTGAGATCAGCGATCGACTTCTGCTTCAGCTCCGCGAGATGCATAACCTCCCCCTTTGTTTGTGTCATGAGTATCCTCTCAAGCCCTCAGCTGCTTCGTCATCAGCAGCGCTCGCACGTGGTGAACCATGGGAAATTGTCGAGAAACTGAAAGAATGACAATGCGTTGATGATCTTATGTCGTGTGTGTCAGCTAAAGAGGGCGACCCGTGAAGGACTTACTTGTTTACGCCCGTCGCTAATTAGGGTACGACTCTGTCTCATAAGTGCGGATATTGTCGCAAGCAGGAACTCATGCCGAGCTGACTCGTCTTTATCACCTGAGCAGTTGTGGCTTGTTTCGAGATACGCCCCGGAAGTCTTGTGTGTGGAGAGAACGCTGAGCCAGCCGAGATTGAGATGATATTGGTGAGAGAATAACGCGAGCGGTGCGCCTTGTCAATATGAATCACTCTCTTTTTCATCAGACCCTTCTCTTTGCCCTGTTCAGCCGGAAGCGCCCCTCCCTGACGACACAATTACGTCGCAGTCGCGGTTGCAGCGTAAAAGAATGGTGTGCTAAATGAGAGGCTTCTCTAGAGGCACACCATGGCGCATGACGACGAACAGGAACACCACGAGCGAATGTTTACGCTATCCGAGGCTAATCGCCTTATCCCCCAGCTTAATTCCAAGCTGATATCGATTCAACAAGCCAAGGCCGTCTTGGCCCGCACGAAGGAAGAAATCAAGAAAGCCAGTGCAAACGCTGAGCTTGGCGGTGGCAGTACCGTTGGGCATCTGTACATCTCGGGTCTTCAACAAGTCAGTACAAACCTTCAGGCGATTCAGGAGCTCGGTATCCTGGTGAAGGACCTGGATCTCGGCCTCTGTGACTTTCCCCACCTTCGTGACGGCCGGATGGTTTATCTCTGCTGGAAGCTCGGAGAACAAGAAGTTCGCTGGTGGCATGAAACGACCAACGGCTATAAAGATCGCTGCCCGATAGAGAACCTAGCCTGAGCTCAAAATCCCACCCCGTCCCTTGAGGTCTCTATGAAATTCGTCATTCTCGGATTCGATGGTCCAGATGGAGAGGCCAAGCGAAAAATCTATCGCCCGGCGCACCTCGCCAAGATGGAACCCCTCAATGCGCAAGGCCGGGTCGTGCTGGCCGGTCCGCTCACGGATAAAACCGGGAGCCTTATCGTTATTGAGGCGGACTCGCTGGAAGATGCACAACGGATCGCCCGTGAAGACCCCTATACCGTCCACGGAATATTTGAACGGGTCGAAGTCCACCCATTTGTTCAAGTCTTTCCAAGGGAACGGTAGTCCGAAGGCCTATCGCTCCACTCCTTCATCTCCTACTCCGTTTGCCCCACTTTAGATGCATTGTCCCCTCCCCTATCGGGCGGTATAGTTGCTTCCTGGAACTATATCGACAACTGTTTTATCTCTCTATCTTCGGGCTCTTTCTCTTAGAAGCCCCTACGTTCAGCGCCTCAACGAAAACCGTCATCGCCGACAGCCAATACGTCATGGCCGATGACGACACCTTGGCCGGCGCAGAAGAAAAAGTCCTCCAACGAGCCCAACGCAAAGCGGTGAAAGAAGCGGGCGTCTATCTCGAGTCTACATTCCACGATGTGGAAAAAGAATCTGGCGGGAGAAGCTCGCAAACCAGTTCGCTGGAAATCAGAACGATTGCCGCCGCCGTTACGGAAACGGAAATCCTCGAATCTCGGCGCTCCTTCGAGCTCGACCGTCCTATCTTTTTTGTAAGCATTCGCGCGACCGTCAACTTAAGCAGTCTGGCGGAGGCGATACGCCGACTTCAATCCGACCAGCAACTTGCGCAACACTTTCGCCAGCTCCAGCAGGAAAATTACCAATTGCGCTCACAGCTGCAAGAGCTTCAACAGCAGCCGATCGGCGTTCGAATGTTGGTCATTGAGCCGAACGGAAAATCCGCCTCACGCCAACGGGCACGCGCGATGCTCGAGACCGCTCTCTACACGCAGAATCTGCGGGACAAGATCCAGTTCAGCACCAACGCCGCTACTCTCAATGATCGCTTCGTTGATCCACTAATTGTACGGGGCCAAACCTACCTTAGACTCGTTTCACTGACTTATTCTCAAGAAGCTCAGGCATTGGACTATGCGGACTATCTGGACAAAGCCGGAGCAGACTTCGACCACGCCGTCACGCTCGACACAAAAATGTATGGGCATGGGTTGGAAATCGGGATGTGCTTACATGGCTGAAACAGTTGGACGAAGCTGCCGCTGCCTACGAGCGAGTCCTTGAGCTCGATCCATTTGCCGATATCGCTCGCCAACGCCTCATCGGCAAATACACGACACAAGCCCGCCGTCAAGCGAACACCAAATCCTGGCATCAGGCGTTGGGTACGCTCAAGAAACTCCTCAACGCCTAAACTCCTGAAAGTTGGATCCCCTATCAAAAAGAGGCGTATGCACTGAGGAGCGAGATCTATCTCAAGCTGAATCAGCCGGAACATGCAATCGAAGATCTGTCCACTGTTATTCGGGTCGACCCCACCAATGCGGCCGCCCTAGTGACCAGAGCAAAACTTTATCTAGAACGTCTCCGGGGTCGGCTCGCCAAGGATGATCTAGGGCGGGCCTGCGTCCTCGGTTCCATTCCGGCCTGTGAACAGTTGCCGTAATGCCTCGCAACACCTTGACTTCGCGTTACTATTTCATGCACGAACGAGCCAACCTATGGCAATTTTAGGCATACCTATTGGTTTGACAGACTGAAAGTGCCACCCATATAATACGCGCTCCGACGGGCGCTATTGGCTGCCTCTGAGCAAAGCTCGGATCTTAGGACAAAAGGCCTAAGCCTCCCTAGTTCGATAGCCCAAAATTTCGCGGCGGTGGGCCTTCTGCGAGGTTGCAGGGGGCATGCAAAAAGCTTAGAGTGAAGAAGGCAAAGATCATCAGAATACCTTTGTTTCTCGTTTTTTAACCTCTTGCCGGAGAGTAAGCTGTAATGACTCAGTATCGTGTCCTTCCAGGCCCGGAACATTTCCTTCCTCCATCGGCTGCGAGCATGGGTATTTGTTTGCCGAACCCTGGGGAAGCTCACATCAACGGTGTCATCGTCCCAGAGGAAAAGGCATACGAGGAAGCGGCGAAACAATTACTCATGGCCAAAGTGCCGACCATTTTCCCTGGCCCCTTGGTCCTGTGGGCCTGGAACGAGAAAGCGGCCAAGAAGGCCACGGCCGTCCGCCACTTGTACAACACGCTCAAGGAATGCGTGCAGCCCGGTCAAACGCCTATGCTGATTCCGATGCCGGACTACCGCCCCAAATATCCCAAGATCAATCCTGAAGTCGAAATCAATCCCAACCACCCGAATCTGACCATCTGGCACAATAAAATCGATTGCTGCATGTTCGTTGGGGTCCACTGCCATCAGGCGAATTTGGCGCTCAAAATCATTCGTGGTGGCACATCCTGCTACACGATTGCCATGTGCGCTCAGGCCGGCCATGAAGATGCGATGCTGTCGTTCCGCGACGCATCGGTCGAAAAGATCATGAAACTGGCCGAGTGGGTGAGAAAATTGAAAGGGACAGTCCAACCACGGCTGACATCAGCTAAGAGCGGAGCTTCAAACTAAGCCGTTTGAGGTTCTGAAGAGAGTGAAAGGAGGCCGATCCATGGCAGACACACACTCAGTCATTGGCACGAAAAATAAAAAAGGGCAGACCTTTACCGACACCTGGAAGATGATGAACGACGCGCCACGCACGCCGTCGTTCTATACGGGCAGCGAGGTCATCAAGGAAGCACTCCGGCGGGCCAGTTGTGACGTGATGATCGCGTACCCGATTACACCGCAGAGCGAAGCGGCCGCCTTGATCGGCGAACTCTTTGCCGAGGGGTATATCGGCGACTATTTCCGCGGGGAAAGCGAATTCGCCGTCATGTCGCAATGCGCGGGAGCGGCCTTCGGCGGGGCTCGCGTATTTACGACGACCGCGGGACCCGGCACGATGCGCGCGATGGAGAACTTCCCGATGTGGTCCGGCGCACGGTTGCCGATCCAGATGATCGTCACATGCCGCGGCATCAACTCGCCGCTTTCGATTCAGCCTGATACACTCGAGATTGCCTATCTTCTGAATACCGGCATGCTCGTCTGGCATGCGGAAACCGCACAGGACTTCTTCGATTGGATCCTCAAAGGCTACATGGTGTCGGAAGAGCCTGATGTGCACCTCCCCTTAGCGCTGTGTTGCGACGGATTTTTCGTCACGCACACCAAGGACGTCGTGAATCTCACCCCGGCCGACATGTGCCTTCCACCCTATGACCCCTACCGCTCGCCCGTGCCCTGCATGGACATGGAATGTCCGCCGGTCCGGATGATGCGCGATCCGTTTGTCATGAAGAGCAACTACATCAGCTATGCCACCCACGCTTCCTGGCAACAAGAAGTCTGGGCGGCAGTGGAACGGTCCCGCAAGCACACGATCAAATGGCTGAACGGGTTGATCGAGACAGAAAATACCGATGCCGAGGTTATCATCGTCGCCTCCGGTACGGCGGTATCGCAGGGGCGTGAAGCCATCCGGCTCCTCGAGGACGAAGGCATCCGTTGCGGTCTGGTAAAGGTCAAGGTCTTGCGGCCCTGGCCAGGCGAGGAAATTCGTGAAGCCACGAAAAGCGCAAAGCACATTATCGTCCCGGAATTCAACGTGACCGGGTGGTTGGCAAAGGAAATTAAGGCCACCATCCCAAACAGCGAGCGTGTGCACGCCGGTCCGCGTGTCTGTGGAGGCATGACGATGCCACCGGAAATTATTGTCTCTGAAATCAAGACCCTGCTCGGCATGCGCACCATGTCGATGGCCGGTCGCGGCAGTTGATCGCACCTACGCAGCAAGAGCAGAACGCCCTGAAATAAGAAGCACGCACTGAGGAGGCCATCATGAGCAAGGAACGTATCAAGATTTCTGAAGACCTGTACGACATCATGCCGTCCGATTATCAAGACCTGGTCAAGAGCGCGACCTACGGTAAGGAAGACCGGGGCTGGAAGGATATCGGCAACAGCAAGGAACTGATCGAGCAGCACTCCCTCTGCGCCGGCTGTCCAGAATCCATGGCTTTCCGGTACATCCTGGCCTCATTGCCAAACCCCGAAGACACCGTCATGGTCGGCTCCACCGGCTGCACCAGCCTGGTGTTCCCCATGGTGGCCGTGCACAACATTCACTCCCTCTTCGGTAACCAAAACGCCATCGCGTCAGGCTTGAAGCGCGCCTTGAGCGTCCGCTTTCCGGGCCGGACGAAAGATGTGGTCGTGCTCGCTGGCGACGGCGCCACCGTCGATATCGGCCTAGACATGACGCTGCAAGCCTGGTTCCGCCAGGAGAAATTCACCACGATTTGTTTCGACAACGAACTGTACGCCAACACCGGTGGCCAGGAGAGCGGCCTGATGCAGAAGGGGTTCGTGGCCAAGATGGCGCCGGTAGGAAAGCTCTTCGACAAAGTCCGTCTGCCGGAAATCGCGCGCGAATCAGGCTGCCATTACGTGGTCCAATGCACCGTCAGCAAGCCGTCCCTCATTGAGAAGGTGATCCGGAACGCGGTCATGATCGCGCGAGAAATTGGCCCGACCTATCTTCAGCTCTACACGCCTTGCATTCTCGAAATCGGGAAGAACAGCATGGAAGGGCTTCAAGAAATGCGGGACTCGGAAAAGCCGACCGAGCGGTTTGCCTACAAAGAGTACATCAGCGAACCGGCCAAGCAGCTTCTGGCAGAGATGGCCGCCAAGGACAAGGAAAAGAAGGCCGCTGCCAAACAGCTCGCCGCTCAGGGAGCCTAATCCGATTCTGGAGGAGAGACGACCATGATCAAGAAAAGACTGAACATCCGGATGTCGGGATTAGGCGGACAGGGCGCCGTCACAGCTGCGCACGTCCTGGCCATGGCCGCCAACCGCGACGGCAAGTTTTCGATCTCCAATCCCTTCTTTGGCGCTGAGAAACGCATGGCGCCGGCAGAGAGCTATTGCCGAATCGGCATTGAGCGGATTTACGACCGTGGCGAGTTGGTGTTCCCTGACGTCATTCAGGTCTTCCATCCCCAGGTCATCACCATGGGGAAGAGCTACACGATGCCCTTCTACTCCGGCGTGAAGGAAGGCGGCCTCGTCATCATCAACTCCGATCAGGAGCTGCTGTCAGCCGATGACATTGAACGGCTCAAGAGCCTGAATGTCGCCTTATTTTACATTGCGGGAACCGAGCTCGCGATCGAGGTGGCCGGCACCGAATTATCGACGAATATGGCGATGATCGGATCGGTCGCGGGCATTACCAAGTGCGTCTCCATGGAATCCCTCGACGGCGCCTTACAGGAACGATTCGGGAAGAAATTCGTCGCCTCCGGTGGAACCGCCTCCCTGGATGAAGCGATCAAGAAGAAGTTCGCCAAGAAGGAAATGCTGTTGGCCAAGAATCTGGCAACCGTGAAGGCGGCCTATGAAATAGCCAGTGCATGGGCCGAGAAGAATAAGTATGAGCTGCGAGTCGGCAATCCTGCCATTGCAGCTTAACGAAAGAGAAGGAACCAGCTCGCATGTATAACGTAGCGCAAGTCATCGACGAAAAATGCGTGGCCAAGAAGGGGTGTCGCCTCTGCATCATGTATTGCCCAGAGGCCAACTGCCTTGACCTCAATTCAGCCAAGATGGTCGCAGAGGTTAATATCGATCGCTGCAAGGGCTGTGAGCTCTGCGTAGTCGTCTGCGACGCGGCCAAGCATAATGCCATCAGCATGCAGGCAGTCAGCGCCACCGGGCACCTGATGACCCAAAAGGGTGAGTCTGCAGCCCTTGGGCAAGCCTACCAAGGATAACCGTTTCGTGTAGCGGGTCTCCCGCGCAAGACCCCATGGCGCCTGCGCTATGGGGTTTTTTGTTGGTGCCGCTGTGGAGGGAAAAGATGGAAACCGAAGACAATGTCATTCATGAGCTCCTTCGAGAGATCACCGGACTGATCAACGAGTACCCAAAAGTGCTCGAGCGGCGTGCAGCTGATATCCACGCCAGCGGGAAAGACCCAGAACTGGCGCAGACGCTCATCAAGGCTGCCGATACCATGCGCGACAGCGGAAATCTCTATCTGACCTGGGCGAAGCACTACGCCTCCGTCGCAGCCGGCAATACTGACGCCTCCTCCGATGAGGACAAAACTGAGGATTTCGACGTTTAATGAAATTTTTGACAGACAGGAAAGCTGTTGTCCTGATAGAAAAAAGTCTCCCCCCAACCGAAATCTTTTGCTAGAATACGCATCCCAACAACGTACTGTCTTGTTCCCCGGTAGCTCAGTTGGTAGAGCAGCCGGCTGTTAACCGGCTGGTCGCAGGTTCGAGTCCTGCCCGGGGAGCCACCATCCCAAGGCCTTCGAGATCTCTCTCGAAGGCCTTAGTTGTCTACATCAACACAGAATCAACCAGCCCGTGGTACTCTCGGATGCAGCCATGAACCTGTGACCGGCGTTGACGTCGCCCGCACTACTCGAGGCCTCATAGACCGACACCGGCACTGACTCCCACTGATCTATCGGCGGCAACATCCATCTCACCCTCACCGCAGTTTGTAGCGGAGATGCGAAAAAAGTACGCCCCCCCCTTGCATTTTTTTACGTCCCGCGATTCATACTGCGGAGCAAGGGAACTTTTCTTTATGATGACCTCTATGGCACTTGACTCGCGAGAGTTCACACCGGCAACCCTGCTCCGCAATCCACATCTCATGACAATGATTCCAAGCTATTGGCCTCGCCGGGCGCTTCTTGCCGGAGTACCGACCGAGTCACGTCTCTTCACCACCGATCCCCAGACCCAGTTACTCGGCTTCTGCCACTGGCAGCCAGACAGGACAGCCTGCCAAACATTGATACTCGTGCATGGGCTTGAAGGCTGTAGCGAGTCGCACTACATGCAAGGGATTGCAATGAAAGCCTATCGTGCGGGGATGAATGTCATCCGCCTGAATCAGCGGACCTGTGGCGGAACCGAACAGCTCACGCCGACGCTCTACAACAGCGGTTTGAGTCAGGACTATCGAACCGTCGTCCATGAATTGGCGCGCGGAGATGGACTTGATCGCATCTGGCTTATCGGCTATTCGATGGGAGGGAATCTTGTCCTGAAAGCAGCCGGAGAAATTGGCTCGTCAGAAGCGGCGTTGGCCGGCGCGATCGTGGTCTGCCCGAATATCGACCCAACACAATGCGCCAAAGCCTTAGAAGAGCCTCGGAACTGGCTCTATCACTATCATTTCTTAACCAAACTTAAAGCGCGTATGAGGCGCAAAGCGGCGCTCTTTCCTGGGAGATGGAACCTCACCGGACTTGACCGCATCCGCATGATCAGCGAATTCGACGACCGCTACACAGCCCCTGACGGAGGGTACGCCAGCGGAGCCGACTACTATGATCGCGCGGGCGCACGGCACGTATTGGAAAAGATCGCCGTGCCGACCATCATTATCACCTCGCAGGACGATCCGTTTATTCCCTACTCGATGTTTTCCCTTGCGGCAATCCATCAGAACCCCCACATCAGGCTTGCAGCATCGCGATACGGTGGCCACTGCGGATTCCTTCAGCAATACCGACAAGATGAAGACCGATTTTGGGTGGAGAATCGAATCATCGAATCGATACAAATCTCCGGAGAGGGAGATGTCCAGCTACCCCATCAAATGAGACAGCTGGACATCATGAAGGATGGCTAGGCCGCTTGCTTTCTGAGTCGGCGCGATTCCACCGCAGTCACCTGAGGCGCGCACTTCCGTACCCACGTCACAATGAGCCAGGCACTAGTCGCTACAATGCCGACGATAAAGATCCAGTTATAAATCCCCTTCCCTGGCTTGCTCAGGAATGGATCGCAGACATAGAGCAATACGCCATAGGAAATCGCCACAATCGCGAGTGTCGTCACCGGTAGAATCAATGCCCGGTAGGGCATGAGCCACTTCCAGTCTTCCGGCGGTTCTGCCGCCAGTTGGCGAGCCCCAAACCACACAATCACGAGTGCGCCCCCGTAGCCGATAAACTGCACCAGATCGGAGGCATGAAGCCTCCCGACGGTCGTTTCACGAAAGAGCGGGATATGTCCCAGAATTACGGCAAACAGAAACGTAAGGACCATCGCCACACCATATTCCATCATCCACTTGCGAGCATTCATTATAACCCTCCCCTTCATTTCTCCCACATCATCCTTATTAGTCAAAAAAAGCCATAAAGAAGCATAGCATCTCCAGGACTCGCTTGTTTAATCAATTGGTTATGTACTGATATAGCAAGGATGCGCCCTGACCAACCCGATCAGGTTGCTTGAAGATGGGCGCGCACTTCCTGCACGTAGGTTTTGAACGGATCTGGCATGGGAAAGGGTGCCTGGCCACGCAATTGGAAGATCGACCAGTTGATCACATATGATGGAGAAAACCGCTCTTCCGACCTGGGATCTGCTGGTTCATCTGGAGATCCACAGGCCAGTAAATGTCGAACGAGTTCACCCCGCCCAAACGCCCTGGTGTTGCGGGGTGGATGGTCCATGGCTAATGCAATCGCCTTGTCAGTGGTGAGTCGCGGAACCCACCCTTCTTCCATGAGGCCATAATAGAGCCCCTTGCCTTGATGGAGATTGTGATATTCCAGATCGAGGCTTTTCAGCGCGGGGTCCGCCCAGGTCATCTGTTCCGCCTCGCGAAAGGTTTCGAGCAGCCACAACTTCGATGCCCAATCGACCCGGCCCACCAGCGTCGTGTAGTCCCCACGGAGATCCCGCAGAACCGCCTCCCATTGATCGAGCACCCAATCAGTTTCATCGTCCTGCCCACGATAGTGATCTTGCGCCGCCGCGAGAAACGCTTCCTGAATATCGATCGCGGAGATCGTCTTCCCTGACTGCAGCCGAACGATCCATTGTCGGTCCTGATCCTGTGATAGCTCCTGCATAGTTTCGACCGGTTCATGGATCTCAAGATCGAGCGGCGCATGGCCCTCTTCGATCAGTTGAAGGACCAGCCCCGTCGTGCCCAACTTCAAGGCCGTCGCCACCTCAGCCATGTTTGAATCGCCCAGCAAGAGGTGGATGCGACGGTATTGATTCGGGTCGGCTAGCGGTTCATCTCTCGTATTCACGATGGCGCGATTCTGCTGCACCCATTCGAAGAAGTCATTCACGATGTAGTCGGCGCGCTGAGAAATCTGAAACGGCATGGCAGGCTGCTGCCCATGGCGATGACTCGCTCCTCGCGGCACGATGAGCCTGTCCATCTGGATCCACGCGTCCTGGGGGCCAGCCGTGCCGACACGCCCGGCTCCCGTAAAGATCTGTCTGGTGACCAGGAAGGTCACCAAGGGCCCGAGGCCCCGCCTGGTGAAGGGAAAGCACCGCGACACGAGATAGTTCTCGTGCGACCCGAAGGTCGCATCGGTTTCATGGTCCACATTGTTCTTGATTAACGAAACCTGGTCGACCAGACCCAGGTCTTGGACGGCGTCCTGCAGCAACTGATCGCCGGCGCGGTCGGTGGCCACCACATCACTTAGAGACTCACACTCCGGCGAAGCCCATTCCAGATGTCCCATGTCGAGGTACATGCGCCCGGCGTTGGTGAGAAATCCTCCGTTGCCAGGCGGTTCATCATGGCCTCGATGATGCAGATCCAGAATGCCACGCCGTTGGACGTGAAAGAGATGGTCTCGAATCTTGTGGGCAAACCAGGTGGGAGAATGGTCTGGCTGGTCTTCATTGACCAAGAGTCCGTATTCGGTTTCAAGTCCGAAAATACGGTTCAGCATCTCAGCTCACCACACCAGATTGAAGCGCCTTCGGCAGGAGGCGTGAGAGATCCGCCGGCTTGAGCGACCGGTACTTGGAGGTGCCGGGAGCCTGGCGCTCAAGAACCGCACATTCGATCGTCCGTCCTCCAGCAATCCCACGCACATGCGCCATCAGCACGTCGGCACTTGGAATCTGGGCGACCGATGAGCCAGCTCCGCTTGCCGGTGGCTCGGTTGCAGCCTGCTGCTCCGTCTCTTCCTGTTGATGCGCGAGGGAACCGATCGCCCAGGCACGCAACGACAGATCCAACGCCTGCTCCAATGACAGACTGACAGGCGTCTGCTCCTTGAGATAGGACATCATCTTCGTCTGAGCAGCCGGGGTGGCAGCCAGGACCGCACAACCGGTCATTTCCTCAAACGTGCCATCGTAATTGATTGTCAGGAGCGCGTCCTTCTCCGGCTTCTGTCCCAACTCGGCCACCAGAATGCAAACGATAAACGGCGCCTTATACACTTCTTCGAACGCCTGCTTAATGACGGGGGCAATGCCGTATTTCACTAGCCTCGATCCCGTGACATCCGACGGCGAACGGTTGAACCCTTCGACGTGCGCCATTTCGAGCAGGCTGAAGCGAAGCTTTTCCAAATCCGTGGGATGCCCCATTCCGCCCAATGCCAACCGGTCGTAAATCTCGTAGAGCTTCGGGGTCCCCTTGCTCACCGTCGTCAGGAGGATGCCTCCGTCATAGGTCAGTGCGACAACCGGGCTCCCCAGCTTAAACTGCTCGTCGAGATACTGACGTCGATTCCCGACTGCTTCCACCCAGCGATAGGGCTCTTCATACATAGCGCACCACCTGTGATTCATAGAGGGGTTTCAATGTCGCATCCGGCACCGTCTGCACACCGGCCCCGGTAATCAACTTAATCACAGGATAGAGACTCGCCTCCCGGTTGACACCACCGGTCGCCGAATCGAACTCCGCCGCACTCGTGAGCAATCGTAAGGCCTGAACCATAGCCTGTTCTTGAGGTAGCGTATTGAGAGGCTGATCACCCCAGGTATTCAGATAGTGCAAGATCCCTCGGATCGTGGGAGAACCGGACCCGGACACAGCATACTCCACCCCCTCAAACTCCGCCCCAAGGATATCGTAGAAATAGATCTTGGCCGAGCCCTGCTCCAGATCGTAGCCGGCAAACACCGGGACCACGGCGCCAGTCCCGGCCAACGCCGCCGGTACATTGTCCTTCAAGAGCTTGGAGACAGCGCGAAGTTTGCCGTCGAAACTCAATTCTTGCAGCTGCGTTCTCCGATAGTATTTGAAAGAATGTTCCAGGACCCGCACCATTTCATAGGCGGTCGCCGGGACGCCGGCAATCGCCATTACACTGTGCCGATCGATCTCCAACACCTTGTCCGTGCGATCGTACATCACCATATTGCCGGCGGTCGCGCGACGATCGCCGGCCACCAGCACGCCATCGCGATACTTGAAGGCCAGAATCGTGGTGGCATTCGTCAGCGCATGGCCAGCCCCTACCGCCGTCGGTGCGCCAAGTGTGTAGCCCTGTTCCTTCAATAGCTGAAGAAAATCCCCTTGCATGCCCATATTCTTTACCTCACCTTTACTCGTATATAACTCCACACCTCCAGGTGGCGCCGAAGCCAGGGTTAACTGCGCGCGTCCAATGTGGGCCTTCCGAGGCCGCGCGTTGCGCGAGCACAAACCCTGACTCGGTGACCATCCTCACTCTCCCGTTCTCTGCCGATACCGCTCAGCCTGCTTCGGATCAACCTTGCGCATACGCTTGAGCAAATTATCTTTATCTGGCGACCCGGTCTCTGGCCGTTTTGGCCCACCGCCCTTATCGAACGGACTCGGTGCCTTCGGCTTCGGATTGCCAGGCCCTTCACGGCGTTCCGGCATTGAGATGTAGCTCATGATCGGGACTCCTTTTCTCTGTTCCATGCGTTCAGCGCATCCGTCGGGGATGCCGCGCGCTCGAATATCTCCGCGCAGGCTTGCACCGCCTGTGGCTCGAAGAGGTTACCCATCTCCAATGTTCGCGGAAACAGCCCCCCGCTGAACTGAATACGTTCCCACTGCATCGACTTGATCTGATCCGGAAACCGCCTGATGCAGAGGCCGCGAATCCCCGCTCTGGTATCGGCCGGGCCAGCCACCAATGCCGATTCGACGTCCTGCTCCGACGTCATCCTCCAGACCTTCCCCTCTGCCTCAAGCCCCAGGAAGAGCCCGCGATCCGGGCTCACATTATGGTACTCCAAATCCAAACTCGCCAGCCAGGGGTCATCCCATCCAATCCGCTCTTCCTGAATAAACGTTTCCAGCAGCCAGAGCTTGGTGACCCAATCAAGCCGCCCGACTAGTTGTCGTCGATCGCCGGTGAGTAACCGTAGCGTGGCGGCCCATTCGTGAAGGATCCAATCAGTCTCTGCGTCAGCACCGGCCAAATGTTTCTCGGCCGCGAGGTAATACTGCTCTTGAATGTCGAGGCCCGTGATGGTGCGGCCATTCTTCTGACGAACCGTCGTCTTCAGATTCTGATCACGAGACAGCTGCTTTACCGCGGTAACGGGATGTTCCAATTCAAGAGCTGGGACGACCTCGCGCGCGATCAACTCCAGCGCCAACTGCGTCGTCCCGACTTTCAACGCCGTAGCGTATTCACACATATTGGCATCGCCAATGATGAGATGGAGCCGTCGATATTTTTCCCGAACCGCGTGCGGTTCATCCCTCGTATTCAAGATCGGCCGGTTATGCATCGTGTCGACGCTCAGATCCGTCTCCATGAAATCGGCTCGTTGAGAGAGCTGATAATGGCCCGGCACGAACCCGCTCTCTTGACCTTCCACACCGACTTTACCGGCTCCAGCAATGACCTGCCGGCTGACAAGAAACGGCAGCAGCCCAGCAGTCAGCGAAGGGAAGGGAATCGAGCGTGACAGGAGATAGTTATCGTGACAACCGTAGCTATGCCCGTGGAAGTCCGTGTTGTTTTTGTAGAGCTGCACAGGGGACCCGCCGAGCACCTGGTTACGACGCGCCGCCGCCCGCTGGGCAATGCGCTCCCCAGCACGATCGTGGGCAAGGAGATCTTTCAGCGTTCGGCATTCAGGCGTGGAATATTCAGGGTGCGTATGATCGTTGTAAAAGCGTGCGCCGTTCGGAAGGACCAGATCGCTCTTCATCTCATGAAACGAAAAAGGCCGATGGGCATCGACCTTGGCGAACTCGTCTTCTTCTTTATCTTGCTGCAGGCCAAGGACCCGAAACCCCCGCGCATCCTCGTGCGGATCTTCACCGCCATAGTCCCACCGCCGCTCGAAAGAGGCCGTCAGATGAGCCCGCACCAGTTCCATCGACTCGACGACCGGATCGACCTCGTCCTGGTCTTCTCTGGTGATCCCATACTCTGTCTCGATGCCAAACAGTCGCATCTTCGTTTCCGTGTTCCTCACCATCCCCAGGGACAGAATCACGAACAGATGGCTGGGGTGTTCTTAACTGCGCCCATCAGAGCGAGCACATTCTGATCGTGCGCGCTCTGGGAGTAAGGAGAGCCCCAGCCATCTGACCCCTTATATAATCTGTCCCATCAGCTTTTCTTCTGCCTGCCGCCCTCTCCGGAACGAGGAGACTCCGACGACCTGCTCCGGATAGTGATCAAGGAGCTTGAGCCATTCTTCCGCCGCATCATCGGGCGGCAACATCTCGCCCTCTCGGAATTCTGCGTGAACGGAATTCACCAGATCGTCCAGGGTCATGCCGCCTTGCTCAGCCCCACCAGCCGTAATCACGCGATCGATCGCCTGTTCCTTCGCCCGTTGAATGATCGAAGCCAGGATCGCACCACTGATCAGATCGCTCCAATAGAGGACCTTATTCTGTCCGCTCCGGAGCCTGATCGACAGGAGTCGATTCTCATCGCTGCGCGAGAAGATCGCGGAAAGCGCATGCTCGATGAGGTCGACACAGGCCTTCTTCCGATCTCCGCCGTGCTGGTCGATCCATTGCCGGTCCAGAGGCAGGTCATCCGTCAGATACACCTTCAGAATCGCTGCTGCCGAGTCACGATTCGGACGACTCACTTTGATCTTGCGATCGATACGCCCCGGCCGCAGCACAGCGGGGTCGATCAGATCCGGCCGGTTCGAAGCCAGAATGATCACCACATCGCGCAAAGACTCGATCCCGTCCATCTCGGAACAGAACATCGGCACCAAGGTACTGGAGATATTAAATGAACGAGACGCCCGTCTCGTGCCGAGGATCGATTCCGCCTCGTCGATGAAAATAAAGGGCAACGCTCCCTCGTTCCGACGAGTGCGGGCCTGGGCGAAGAGATCCCTGACCATCCGCTCGGATTCCCCCAACCACATATTCAGAATCTCGGGCCCCTTGATGTGGAGGAAAGCCCCGCGGTTCACCGGCGGCTTGTCCCCCTTCGCAACGGCCACACCCTTGCCTGACTCCCCCACCAGCTTTGAGAGGCTGGCGGCAGCGGCTTGTCCGATCAAGGTCTTTCCACAACCGGGAGGCCCATAGAGCAGAAAGCCCTTTGGTTGAGTGAACTTGAAGCGCTGAAACGTGTCCGCATGGAGCAAAGGATATTCGATTGCCTTCTGAATGGCCTTGATCGCCTCCGTTTGCCCACCGATCTGCTCCCATGTGACAGTGGGAACTTCATCGAGCAAATGGGACTTGGCTTTCCGGTCTTCCAACTTCTCGATCGCTACGTGGAGGCTTGGATCGATACGCACCTCATCGCCTGCCTTCAGGTCCACGCCAACAAGATCGCTCGATCGTTGGAGAATCAAGACCTGCCGCCCCATCTCCTGCTCAAAACGAAGCCGCCCATCCGTCAACGCTTCCGCTACCTTCAACACAGGCCCATTACGGTCATAGCCCAATATCTTAATCACCGCGTAGGCTTCGTTGACCAGAATCTGGGCACCGATCTTTAACTCGGCAGCCTGCACCCGTGGATCGACCGCGGCATAAAACTCAGCGCCTCCCACCAGGATCCGCGCGAGGCCTTCTCCCGGCACCTCGAGCAGGGTGCCGACCCGATTGGCCGGCGCCGTGAGCTTCGCGATGACGTCGGCGACTTTCTTGAATTCGACTTCTCGCTGCTGCTGCGCCGCTTGCCCGAGGATTACGGCATGGCGCAGCTTGTAGAGGATCTTCTGCCGGGGATCACTGTCAGGGAATGAGGCGAGACATTCTTCAATAAGCTCAAGCGGATCGGATCCCATGCGCATGGACGGATTCGCAACGTCCTCCGTCTTTCCTTTGGGATCTTGGTCCTGTGGTTCAGTGGGTCGGCGATCACTCATCGGTGGTCCTCCATGCGGAACAGATGGATGATCCTAACATAGCGACCGCGCGGATTGCCGCTATTCGCAACCGCTCAATTGACGGCTTGGAGGGTCACGGATACACGTTCCCGATTGGTCCCCCGTAAGATTTCGACCGTGACCTGATCGTTGACTTTGTGGTGTTCCATCACATCCATCAGCTCATCCAAGGTCCCGACTGGCTTACCGTCGACTGCCGTAATGATGTCGCCCAATTCCACCCGCCCGGTGGCGGTTTCACGTGCACCCTTCAATCCGGCCTGCTCCGCCCCGCTGCCACGTGAGACTTTGCCGATAATCAGCCCCTTGATCCCCCACCGCTTGGCCATCGCATCAGGAATGAGTGAGACCCCGAGCCCCGGGCGGATGAGCTTGCCGTGTTTGATCAGCTCCGGGACGATGCGGTTGACCGTATCGACCGGCACGGCAAAACCGATTCCCGCGAAGGCCCCGCTCGGGCTCATAATCTGCGTATTCACGCCGATCAAGCGGCCAACGCTATCGAGCAACGGCCCGCCAGAGTTTCCAGGATTGATGGCGGCATCGGTCTGAATGACCCCTTCAATCGTCCGGTTCGATAAGGATTTGATCGTCCGCCCCAACGCACTCACCACGCCGGTCGTCAGCGTGTGATCGAGACCGAACGGATTCCCGATCGCCAATACTTTCTGTCCGACGTGCAAATCATGCGACGTCCCGATGGTGAGGGGCGAGAGCGCCTCTTCCGGCGCACGAATCTGCAGCACCGCCACATCGTGATCGGGGTCGGCGCCGATCAGCGTGGCCTTATGCTCCGTCCGATCAGCCAGCGTGACGGTGATCGAATTCGCCCCGTAGACGACATGAAAGTTGGTGACGATGTGTCCCTGTTTGTTCCAGACGAATCCCGATCCGGACCCTTGCGGGACTTCAAAGAGATTGAACGACCAGGGGTCTCGCTGAATCGCGGTATTCGCGATGAAGACCACGGATTTCGTCGCCCGCTCGAACACGGCCATCGTGGCCCGCTCATCCGCGCCCAACTCAGCGGGCGAAGGCGTCACGACGCGCGGCTTCCCTTCAGCGCCGTCGTAGGTCCCGCCCAGTGGCTTTCCCCACTCCGCCATCGACAAGGCAGGCCAGAGACTGATGAGCAATAGTCCCGAGGAAATGACAGGCCAGGCTCCTAGTCCGACTCGGAGCTTCATTGTGTTCATTCACCCATAATTTGGATAATGAGTTCCCTGGTCCGGGATCTGGTATCGAAATCAACGAGGACAATCTGTTGCCAGGTCCCAAGCAACATCGCCCCGTCTAAGAATGGTATGGTGACTGATGGCCCTTGCAGCTGACCTCGTAGATGACTGTGGCCATTGTCTTCACCGGCATTCCTCGTATTGTGCTGCCAGGCAGGATCGGCCGGCACGGTCCGATCCCAAAATACTTTAGTATCGGCCCTGATGCCCGGCTCATCTTCGATGATCATCACTGACGCAGTCGTGTGCTTGACGAACACCGTCACGATCCCGGCCAACAGCCTGGTGCCCGCCAGAGCGTCGACCACGGACTTCGTCATATTTTCGATCTGCGTGTTCCCCTGCATGGTGAGACGCAACGACACCGTCTTGACCGCCATCTTATGACCCCATCGCTCGGAGGGCTCGACGCTCGCCGCTCGTAAAGGCACAGCCCCGAGCCTCCTCTAGAATTGCATCAAACTCGCCTTGCGCCGTCAACCGGCGTAACGCCTCCATCACCGCGCTACTCAAAATGCCGTCCTGCTGCAACGTCTCCAAATAAACAAAGGCATCGACCAACGTTTCCTTCCTCCGCACATAGTAGTCCCGTCCACGACGCTGATTGCTGTAGGCTTCAAACTGCTCGCAGGCGACAAGAATCTCCGCCAACTGCCTGACCCAGGGCTTGGCTGACGCCAGCTTCTCCGGATAGTAATAATAGAGCATCACTTGCTGCATCCAAGGCGCCCAGGTCACCCCCATCCTCTTGATGGCTGGTCGAACCTTACGCAGCCGACGGGCAAGCCGACGCGAATAGCCCAGCCTCATCTCGACCTGTTCCTTCGCCCAATCAGTCATCGCGATGCCATCTGCCTCAAGATCTTTTCGATAACAACGGAGAAAGGCCTCCGTCTCACGTCCGTAGGGAGTGTATTGGTGTACGGCTCTCCATTCGCGTGGTCTCGTCGGAATCCCGCGCTCCTTGGCCCAGGACCAAATCTTCCCGAAAAGTTGGCGATCGAGCCCTGCACGGCCCAAGTCATGCAGCAGACAAGCGATCTGATACTGGCGGACCAACTCGGCTCCATGACCCAGCGCTGTAGCCACCGCCGCGCACATGCGCGCAGTCCGCACCACATGCGGCCGATCGTACCCGCGAATGATGCGACCGGGATGCGAGGGATGAGGATAGTCGTAGAGCACCATGAGCTGCGTCACGAGAGATCGGGGGACCAGGAGCGGAGCACGTCGTGAAATGGATGTCATTCGTGGTGACGGTGGAAGGGTTGAGCACAACTCCAACTGCCGCGAGAATAGCGTTCGCGGAAAGAGCGTGTCAAGGCGGGCAGGGCAACAAAGGCTCGCCCAACACCGCGATCTTTGCTATGCTCAGACCAGTTAAGGGCGAGGCGCTTCTCACAATCTGCAAAGGCAACCATGTTGAGAAATATGACAATCTGGCGGCTGAGTTTCGCGGTTATCCTACTCGGTCTGTCGTGGACGATGATTCCGGAAAGCAGTGCCGGGCCGCTGGATCAACTCACTGATTTGACCGGCAAGGCCACCGTCGTCGTCACCCTCAAAGGGCGAGATAACTTCAACAGCGAGTATCGCTACGATGTGAGTGTCAAAAACCTGTCGGCCGATACAATCAGCGGCGATTCCCTGTTTATCGTCCTCGATAAGGTGACCAACATCGGAGGGGAGGACCGGGAAAACTTGAACCTCGATACTATTCTGAGCCGGATGGAAGTCCTGGGTCAGGATGGAGAAACACAAGATGGAAAACCCTATTTTCAAGTCCCGGCTGGATCAACGACCGACCTGACTCCCTACAGCCAGAGTCTTCCAGTCAGCATACGCCTCCGCAACAAGGATTATTTGATCGTCTTCACGCCCTCGTTCAAAGTGTTCGGGCTCAAACGGCAGCCGCCGGAGCCAAAACAAGCCCAGGTTACCCCGTCTCAGCCGGGAGTCATCCCGTCAGCACCCGGTCATAACTCCGTCGACAAACTGATTCAGTTATTGATCAAAAAGGGCGTGGTGACAGAAGAGGAATGGCGCAAGGCCAACCATCCATGAAGGATCCTACGTGCAAGGCCTGCCAAGGCAGTTGGCCAAAAGAAGACCATTTCATCGCGGATTTAGGCCTCTCCAAGGCCTATCTGCATGAGGATCAATTCTTCCCTGGCTGGACCGTCGTCGTCTTCAAACGTCACGCGACAGAGCTCTTTCACCTGGCTCCCACGGAACGGATTCAGCTGATGGAGGAAGTGAGCCTGATGGCCAAAACTCTTGGCCAGGTCTATGAGGCCAGGAAGATCAACTACGAACTCCTCGGCAACCAACTTCCCCATATACACTGGCACATCATCCCACGCCTCACAAACGACCCGGCCCCTCTTGAACCGGTGTGGCGAGTTCAGCATGAGCCCTTTCTCCATTCAGGATATGAACTCCAGCGCATGGTCCAGCGCCTGCAACAGGCCATTCAGAACGTCCGCTGAATCACGAATCGCCTTCCCCTTCAAGGAATTCCACCCAGCACACCGGCATCGATTCGGTGCTATAATACGTTCCACTTTGACAACAGACTCGGAGGGTCACAGGTTTCCGATGCGTCGTCGATTGGTGCTCGTGACCCTCTTGTTCGCGTCCTTCGCCGCACGGTTCCCCGTCAATTCCTCGTTCGCGCAAGCGCCTGAGAACGCACCCCCCCCAGCTACCGAAACCCTGCCGCCGTCTTCCGAAATCTCGCCAGTTCCACTGCATGCGGATGAGCACCGGCTCCCCGATCTCTTGCCGCACGAGCGAGAAGATGCCGTTAAGATGCTGGGTGAATTGCGCGGGAACGTCTGCACGGCTCCGCAGAGCGCTGACAATCGGCTCAAGCTGGCTGAGGCACTCTATCGGATTGGTGATCTCGATACAGCGATCGACGAGTGCCGCGTTGCCATCGCCCTGAAGCCGGATCACGCCCAGGCACATCTCCAGCTCGGCATAGCCTTAATGGCGAAGCAAGACTGGCGCGCGTCGTTAGCGGAGTTGAAGGAGGCCACACGTCTCAATCCCCAACTAACCCAGGCCCACTACAATCTCGGCACCGCCTACTACACGACCGGCAACCTCAAGGCAGCGATTCAGTCCTATCAGCAGGCGTTGGTGCTACAGCCCTCCTTTCCCGATGCCTGCTACCGCCTGGCGCTGGTACTGAAATTGGCCCATCGCGACCAGGAATCAGCCCAATTCATGGAAGAAGCAGCCGTGGGTGGCGTCCGGCAGGCGCAATACTTTCTTGGAAATGCCTATCGTACAGGCCAGGGAATCGACAAGAACGGAATGCTCGCCATCTATTGGTGGACCAAGGCGGGCGAATTCGGACATCAACCGGCCCTCACCGCCCTTTCCCTGTTCCGTCGTCAGTTCCTGTCCACGATCCAGACGGAACAGAACCGACTCGAAGCATGGAATGCCTTTCAAGGCTACCGTGAAAAACTGTGGGAGAACTTTCCAGATCTCACCCGTAACGGCAACAGCGAAACAGTGGGAACGATGTTGCTGAAGCAGAATCGCGCCGACCATGCCGTCACAGTGCTCCTACAGGAAGGCTATGCACTCAGCGAGCTCGCGCAGACCGAGCTCGCCAAGCTTTATGAGATGGGCTGGGAGCCGCATCTTCCTCCCTTCGACAAGAACATCCTGACTTGCTTCGAGACCACCGCCGACGAGGGATTCGGACCAGCCAAGAAAATTCTGGCCCGTATCTATGGCAAAGGCCTCGGCATGAAGCAGGACAGATTAAAAGCAAGCACGGCACTCAGGGGTTTGTCGAAGAATGAAATCAAAACCGTCCTCAAAGAACTGTCTCTAGAGCCATAAACACCGCCATGCACGATTGGTCCAAAACATGGCGCCGACTCCTCCAATCAACTTGGCTCCAAGCAAGCGCGATGGGATTGGGTGCGACGCTCCTCTCGCTCAACCTCTGGGCCATCGCCCCTACCACGTTCACCTCGTTAGATTGGACGGCCTACGATACCTGGCTTCAGCACCGCACTCCGGTCCCGATCAGTTCCTCTCTCATCCTCATCACGCGCGATCAAGCTAGCGAAACCAAATTTGGAACCGGCCAATGGGATCGGGCGGTCCTCGCCCGCCTCATCACCGCATCGCACGAGAGCGGAGCTGTAGCGATCGGTCTGGACCATCGCATCGCACAGCCCAGCCAGGCTCAGCTCGGGGGCGCCGCCAGCGATGCGCTGCTATTGGAAGCCACCAGAGCTGCAGGGCATGTGGTCTATCCGTTTGAGTCTGAGTCGCCACTGGCCTCGGACCAGACGGCATTGGGTCATTTACTCGTCTCTCCTAGCCAGGACCACGTCGCCCGCGCGGTGCCCTTGTCTGCCGAATTTGGCACACAAGCCGTTCGATCGTACGGGCTGAAGCTGTTCGAGTTGGCTCGCCCCCAAGCCCGCCCGACCAACATAAACACTACGGCCCTCGTGAACTATACAGGAGACGGTTCCTTGGAAAGCTTGCCTGCCATTTCATTCGCATCTCTGTGGGATGCCCTGGAAGCCCATCAAGAAGAACGGCTGGCTGGCTGGTTCAAGGACAAGGTCGTCGTCTTCCTTCCCGATCACGCGCCAGCGGCCACTTGGTTATTGCCGACAGGCCAGTCCGTCTCGGGATCTGTCATCCACATTCAGCTTCTCAACATGCTCCTGACCGATAACCGGGTCTGTCAGCTTGGCATGATGAGCAGCAATCTCATCACCCTATTGCTCGCCGGCCTCATTGCCTGGTGTCTGCTGCGTGCGCGCGGGTCACAGGCTCTTGCCGTCGCAGGAACAATAGTCATCGTCTACGGCTGTTTGTTGGTGGCCGCACTAACTTTTGCCCACCTGGTTCTCCCGCTGGCACTCCCCCTCTCCGCGGCGGCCCTCGTGTTCATCGGCACCACCTTCTGGAGTCACCTCACGGCCAGCCACCGCATGGGCCTCCTTGAAAGTGACATGCTCCGCGTGCAGCAAGAGGCGGCGGCAGTGCGCGAAGCCTTGGTCCTGCATGAGAACCGGGCCGAGGCGCTGCAAGAAGACCTGGACCAAGCACGCGCCTCTGTTGCGCAGTCCACCGGTCGGCAAGAGGACCTCTCTCGCACTGCAGAGACGCTGCGAACTGAGCTGGTCGAGATTCAGACACAGGAAGAAGCGGCCAGACAGAAACTTAAAGACTTGGGCCGTGAGTTGTCCGGACTACGTGCGGTGGCCGAAAGTAGCACCAAGTTGGGGGACTCGGAGCTGGAACAATTGCGTGACGAATGTCTCCGGCTTGGAATCATCACTCAGAATCATCAACTGCTCGGACTCTTCCGAGATCTGAAAAAAGGCGCCAAGTCTAAGTTGCCTGCGCTTGTGCTGGGTGAGCCGGGCACGGGGAAGGAACTGTGTGCGCGCGCGATCCATCAACTGAGTCCGAGATCCGGCAAACCCTTCATCGCCGTCAACATGGCGGCGATCTCACCGGAACTGTTTGAAAGCGAACTCTTCGGCCATGTGCGCGGCAGTTTCACCGGCGCAACGATGGATCGGCGCGGGTACTTCGAACTGGCGCATCACGGGACGCTCTTCCTCGACGAGATCGGCGATCTGTGCCTGGAGCATCAGGGCAAACTGCTCCGTGTGCTCCAGGAAAAGACCTTCTATCGGGTCGGCGCGACAACCCCGACGACGGTTGATGTCCGCGTGGTGGCCGCAACCAATCGTGATCTACAGCGAGGCGTGTCGGAAGGCTGGTTCCGCGAGGATTTGTATTTCAGGCTGAAGGGATTGGTGTTTCGGCTGCCGCCGCTTCAGGACCGGAAAGACGATATCGGACTGCTGGCCGAGCATTGCCTGGCCGACCAAGCCAGGCAGCTTGGACGAGAAACCCCGAAGCTCACGCAGGAAGCACTCGACGCCCTACTGCAGCATGAGTGGAAAGGAAATGTCCGCGAACTCCGTCAATGTCTCGAACAGGCCGTCGCACTTTCTGAGCGGACCCTGCTGACGAAAGACGACCTCCGGTTGCAGGCTGCCGCGGCCGTGGCATCGTCAGATCGTGCTCGCGCCCCAAAGATTCTCCCGGAGCCGGCCGGCGATGCCGCCGTGCTCGATTGCCTCCGCCTCAACGGCTTCGACATGCAGGCGACAGCCAAAGCCCTGGGGTGGGACAGGAGTACGGTGACGCAACGGCTCAAGGGACTGTGCTTCCAGGTTCTGGTCGAAACAAGCGGCGACAAGGCCCAGGCTGCAGCAACGTTGGCGGGCGACCCCTCCCTCACGAGAACGGTCGAACTCAAGCTGATGGACTACTACGATCACCTCCTGGCCACGATCCAACCCTTCGCTACCGTGGATGAGGCCCTCCTCGACTGCAAGAAGCGATTCAAGAACCTACCGGATCGGCATTTCCGCTCAGTGGAGACATTGGTCCGACAGCACTTTTGTCAGAACAGACCAGCGTCCCTCTGATTAAGAAAAAGCTCCTGACATCTTTCCCCTATCCCAGAACTTGCCGCAAAGGATCTTGGCACGGGGGCACGTTATCCACACCCGACCAGATTCCCTTTTCTCACGATACCTTCCGCATCGGCAAAGAAGTGAACCTGGCAGTTGATGGTCCCTCCGTACAGTATAAGAGGCAGCAGGTGGTATTCGTCGGCCTGACCGGGCATGCGGTCGATCGCATAGTCCCACACCATCTCGGTCATGCCGTCTTCAACCTCGTGGGGATGGAGGTTCGGCGGGCCCAGTTCCAAGTACAGATCCGTAGTCTTCCCGCCAATCCACCTCTCGATCACATCGTTCCAGGTTTGGTAGGGACCGGCTGCGGTATGTGTCGACCGGTCTAGTGTGCAGCCTCCCGTCAACATCCACAAACAGCCCAGCATCATCGCAACCAGCTTCAACGAAGCCATAGACCCTCCCATTCTGTGTGACACCTTTCCCCCTGCCTATCAATTCCCTGGCGAAAGCGGCTCACTGGGGCGAATGCTAGGACACCCGATCAGCAACAAGTTGGGTCGGCGGACGCAGGATCGAATGCATCGTCGCGCACGTCCAGGATGAGTTCATAGGGAGCCATGGGGGAATAATTCGAGCGCAAGGCCACGCACTTCCCGACCACATTGGGTTGAGCGCTCCGCTCAATAAATGTCGCAAGACGGAGAAGATCCACCAATGGACCGCCGATCCACTGCTCAGTGATCTCCGTTTGATGCGAGGTTCCAATTTCAAGATTCATAGCCGGTCCGAACTGGGTATATTCCGACAGCCGATCATGCGCCGGATTGGACGCGTACGAGCGTATCTCGGCGGCGAACTTCCTCAACCCCGCCACCGACCCGACAATACGCCACTCTTTCGCAGCATCGTTCCGACCACAAAAAAACCCCAACTCGCGCCAAGCCCGACGCGTAGATTCGCTTGCCATGACGTGCTCCTATTTTCTAGCGTTTATTCTCAACATCCGTGAAGCGTATCTCGCAAACATGCCGGAACCGGCCTTGCACCCTTACCTTCATGTGGTCTGACCTCGTTGTTTCACTCGACACGTTTTCAACTTCACGTACGAAAACTAAAATATCCACATTAACTCAGGCTACTTTTCATCTGTCGTCCCGGATATCTCACGGGCGCGTTGTTCGCCATATCGCAGTTTCAGGAACCACTTAGTTACAATCGGATTGAACTCTAGAAGCAACGCCTCAGCCCCCCCCGCAACCGTAAGCTATTAGTTTGCCTGAAGAAAGCCGCCAATGTTTTCCGACGCCTCGCGAAGTTCACCCACGACACCATCGAGGTCTTGCCTGTATCTTTCACGAATGCTTGTGAGAACGACAACGACTAGTAGCACGATGATGAGGAGCGATGTGAAAAGCTGAATATATGCCCCAGTCTGGGCAAGCCCGCTAGCAGGTTTCAATGGAGAGATGTCCGAGGTCACTAAGGTGCTGAAACTAAAACCAATGAATTGAATTAATCCAGGTTCAGGCTGACCGATAAAGCTTCCTGGCAAAACTCGTTCAAGTCCCAGGTACTGAAGAGAGAACGCGATGGAAGTAAGAAATAATGCATACAAGAGCGACTCCGGAAAGTAGAGATCAAGCTTCCGGCTGTTGATTACCACGCGAAGGCGCTCACCCAAAAAATATAGACTCGTTGAGACCATGTACATCACAAGCAAGTTCTGCCCCAACTTTTATTTATATTCCGGAGAATTTTGATCAAGCCCCTCCGGTCTCTTTGCCATCGTAGTTTCTTTTGTGTAGCCCCAAACCTGACGAATAACGGCACTGACGTCCGCAAACACCGTTGATGGAGAAAATGCGACGCGGAATCTTCGAACGAAGTGCGCTACCAAATACACCCCCCAAAAACCCATACCGGCAACCACAAGTGGCGGGTTTGGGGCAAGACAGATTACAAAGGAGGAAATCACCGCTGCACTAGACAGAATGAAGCTAGTTCTAAACGTTGTAACTACTGAATGGACAGCCGGGGGGAAAGCGACGACCACAGCCCAGTTGCGGAAAAGAAAGCGTGGAATGATCCAGAAAACAATAGTAAATGGATATGCGACTATATACCCGACAAAGAGTATGACGCGGCGATTTCCAAGTACGAACCATAGAACAGAAATGGTACCTAATAGGATGAGGAACCTGAACTGCAGCGCAGAGTCGAGACCTGAAACTCGCGCCGCTAAATAGCTTCCAATATCGATCACAAATAGTTCAGCGAAGGCAACGCACCAAACGATGAGCGCTATGATTTCGCGCACCCATCGGACAGGCGCAGGCAGAATCAAGCTCTTCGTCGCATCTCCCTGCTTCTTATCCTGTGTTGCTGTGGAGTCAGGCATCGTTATTGATCAATCCTGAAAGATGTCACTACCTTATATCTCTGCTGGAACTACTAGAGCCTCATCGCAAGAGAGCCTCAGCAATCAGACTGGAGGCAAGTCTACTTCAAAGTCCATTAGGTATCCACCACCTCATTTCCTGGCTGCCAGAATGTTCAAGCCAGTCGCCCCCCATGGCTTCTAGGGGGCTAGAACGATCCTAACTGCGCACGGCCATTCGTGCTCTCCCTTCCAATTCGATGCTCAGCTAAGCAAGGGCGTGAGGAGCTTTTGACTACGGCCGTCGAGCGAGGCCCTTCTGAGGGCGCGCGCTCCGGGAGCAAAGAAAGACCCTCACGCCCTTGCGCCAAACCTTCTCGGGCCGCGCGTTGCGCGAGCACAGGATATCAACAGGCCGCCCTCCCCACATCCTTCCGAACTCGTCTGCCTCCCTCTTTGGTGGGGCAGCTTGGTCGATCCTCTAGTGCGTGCGTCGAACGAGATTCCAGATGATCCCTCCAAACTTGCTCGTTACCTCTTCAGGGATGGGGGCTGATTGATCTTCCACTGCGCGCGTCCAACGAGGGCCTTCTGAGGCTGCGCGTTGCGCGAGCACAGAAGATCATCAGCCTCCCTCCCCTTTCTTGCGGGTCCATCCCCGCATCCCCTGCCGGATCGAACCTCCCCGCATCGACCGCAACCCTCCCCCCTTCTTCCGAACCCCTCAATTTTCCTCACTTCTCTTCAGCCATTCCCCCTTCCCAACGTCGGCACTCCGGTTGCTCAAGCACTGGCTCGTCGGTGCTCAGGCAAGACGGCCTGAAAGGGGGTGATGCGGGGCCAGGGCCAACATGATCGTAAAGACATTTCACTTTTCACGTTTTACCAAAAGAAGGAGTGCCATCATGCAAAAGCCCTCGTCAGTCTCGTCAGGAAGCATCTCCCATGCCATTGTTGGACCCAATAAGGACATGAAGGAGGTCTATGTGCTCGGCGGGCTGGTCTTTGGCCTTGCCGTCGTCATCGGAGCCTTCTGGTTCTATTCCCAAGACTTGGCTGTCTCGTCGGCAACCAGCTCGAATGATCAGTTGACCGACAATCAGGTCACCACCTTGCTAAAGAACCAGAACCCGCCCAGCCCCCTCGGCGAACCGCTCACCAACACGGTCGCCGCCGGAACCACTGACACCGTCCACACGGACATCTACTTTGAAGTTGGGCGGAAGGGCCTCACGGACGAGGCCAAGTCGATCCTCGCGGCGCAGGCCGACATCCTCAAGAAGAATGGGGACTGGGGCCTGCTGATCCAGGGCTATACGGACCAACAAGGGTCCGCCAGCTACAACAAGAAGCTGGGCATGAAGCGGGCAGACACCGTGAAGACAGAACTCGTGAACGCGGGTGTCGCCGAGCACCAGATCAAGACGGTGAGCCTGGGTGAAGAGGGCGTGCTCTGCGTCGGGACGAGCGACGTCTGCCGCAATATGAACCGCCGGGTGCACTTGGAGATGCGCAAGATCGGTCAGGAACACATGATCGTGCCGACCCTGGCCACCCAGACCCCGGAGAGCCGCCTCCCATCCACTGGCGATGCCAGCGGAACCAATTCGTCCCTCCCCCTCATCGACCAGGCCTCCGGCAGCTAACCGGAGCATCATCTGTCCCTGGCGGAGACGACTCTCTCCGCCAGGGCCCGGTCAGTCGGCATGGACATCGCCACGGCCCATGTATAGACCGACGCCGAGGCTCACAGGGCACCATGGCCCGCTCACACAGCCGGTGCTATGCCGCTGAAGTTCTTAGTCACAGTGTGCCGCTACGGGGGTGATGGCACAGGCGGGTGGCCCTACGCTGAATGAACCGCTTCGTTGAGTTCACCTTGTATGACTTCGAGCAATTCCTCAAAATCCAGCGGCTTTCGCAGCACAGAGGAGACCCCCAACATGCGCGCTTCGTCGGTATAGGCTAAGATTCCATCCCCGCCGGTCATTGCGGCAATCTTGGCATGGGGAAATTCTCGTTGAATCTCCGAAATGAATGTGAGCCCGTCCTTCCTTGGTATCATGAGATCCGTGAGAATGAGATCGGTCTGGTGTGACTGGTACTGCGCCAATGCGTCAGCCCCGTCGCAGGCCTCGATCACTCCATGGCCTGCCTCTTCCAGGATCGATCTCAGCAGATGACTGACAATGCGTTCATCTTCAACCAGCAGGATTGTCGCCATGACAGCCCCCCTTCTCATGCCGTGCGGAGACGTTTTCATCGCTCCATCGTATACTCAGTAGGAAGAAGTAGGGCTTCTCGCACCGCATTCACGAGGTCGTTCATGGAGAATGGCTTGCGCAACGATCGTTGAGCTCCGAGTGTTTCAGCATCATCGAGGAAATCCAGCACCCCGACCCCCCCGGTGATCGCAATGAATCTGACGCCAGGATCCCGCCGCTTCAGCTCTCTAATGAGCGCCAACCCGTCCATTTCCGGCATCAAGATATCCGTCACAACTACCTCACACCGTACTCGTGTGTGCTGCTCAACCCCATCTCTTCCGTTCCAGGCCTCCGTGACCGCATGCCCGGCCATTTCGAGGGCATGGCGCAAGAGCGTTCTCACATCGCTGTCATCTTCCACCAGTAGAATGGATGCCATCTCCCCCTCGCTTCCTTCACTCACCTTGTACAAACCCCTTGCTCACCTATGGCTTCTTCAGGAATACCTTCTCGCACTTGTTCGCGAATACATCGGCAGCAAAGGGCTTTGCGATACAGTCGCTCGCACCGCTCTCGATCGCCGCTTGAAACGCACTGGAGTGAATCGCCGTGGACATCACGATCACTGGAATCTCAGGATGTCGCATCTGCAAATCCTCCAATACCGCAATGCCGTCGAGGACCGGAAGAAAGAGCTCCAGCAGCACCCCGTCGATAGTGCCCAGGCGCACTTCTCGTTCGATGCGCGAGAGTCCGGCATGACCGTTCGACTCGGTGACCACCTCAAACCCCATCGCCTCGAGCCGGTCCCACAACAGCACACGGATATCCACATCGTCATCGATCACGAGAATGCGTTTCCGCTTCATGCGCCTCCAGTTCGATGTCGTCCTGATACGCCGGGTCTCCGCCCCCTCGGAACAGTTCATCGTCCACCTCTCATCTCTCGTTGGTACGCAGGCATCACGTGTACCCCCATACCCGAGACCACGCGGACCGCTCCCGCTCCCCGCAGTTCCCGCTCCGCTCGTCGTTTCTCGGCCCATTCCATCAGCATCCACGAGGCCACCAGAATCAGCGTCAGAACGAGAACTGATTGCGTCGCCATCGTGATGAGATCCATAAGGATGTCGTGTGTCAGCATCGTGTCACTCCTTTCTGTGGTACGCCCTGGATCCGAAGGCCATCAGGAAGCGATGGCTGCATCCGGCACCGGAGCATGCTCGATTGTCTTGATATCAGTGTAGGTCGGGAGCGGCGGAGAAGGTACTGGACACATCCCTAGGGTCGAGGAGAGATATCCCTAGGGCAGAAGAGGGCACGCGAGGGGAGCATCGAACCGCGTTACGGGGGGATCAACCCGTGGGCAATGGCGTATTTGGTTAATTCCGCCGTCGTGTGGAGGTTCAACTGTTCCATGATCTGCGCTTTGTGATACTCCACCGTCTTGGCCGAGACGGTAAGGATCGTGGCAATCTCTTTGACTGCCCGGCCTTCCGCGACGAGCTGGAGGACCTCCCGCTGACGTGGCGTCAGCACGTCACGTTGAGGAGAAATATTGGAGGCCCCTTCGAGGATCGAGCGCACGAGATCTTTGGTAATGAGGGACGTGATGTAGTACTGCCCGTTCGACACGGCTTGAATCGCCTGGAGCAGTTCAGTGCCGGCCGATCGCTTCATCAAGAAGCCGGACGCGCCGGCAGCGAAGGCCTCCCTCACATAGGCCACGTCAGCATGCATCGTGAGGAAGATGATCTTGACGTCGGGCATCTCCTTTTTCAGCCGGCGCGCGGCGTCCAATCCGTTCAGCCAGGGCATCGAGATGTCCATCGTGACGATGTCCGGCTTCAGTTTCGGCGCCACCTCGAGGAGCGTTCGCCCGTCCTCCACCATACCCACGACCTCGCACTGGTCTTCAATCAGCCTCTTGAATCCTTCGAGCACCATGACGTGGTCGTCAACCAGCAGCACCCGCAATTTCTTCATGCCGCCCCCTTCGCCAGCGGCACCCACACTGCAACCTGAGTCCCCTGCCCCGGTTGAGACGTGATCTGGCAGGTCCCGTTCACCATGCGAACACGCTCGTGCATACTCACCAACCCCAGGCTCGTGCGGGAATCACGGATTCGCTCCGCGTCGAAACCCCTGCCATCGTCTCTGACCGACAATGTGATGCGGTCCTCTCCACCGGCCAACTCCACTTCAACCTGAGCAGCACCGGCGTGTTTCACCACATTGGCCAGACCTTCCTGAGCGACCCGGTAGAGACAGGTCGCAACGTCCTGAGGCAGCGCCGCCGGCACCATACGAGGGGTGAAGATCCCTTTGATGCCCGAGTGGGCAGCCACATCGTCCACCAACCGCTGCAGCGCCACAGGCAATCCCAAATCATCGAGGACCGAGGGATGGAATTGATAGGCGAGGTGGCGCACGTCATCCGACAGCTCGACGACCCGATCATGAATCGCCCGCAGTGCGCGACCGGACTGTTCGGGCGAGGACGATAACCGTTGCTCCAGCACCTCGACTTCGACCGCTAACATGGCCAGACGCTGATTGATGTCGTCGTGCAGCTCGCGCGAAATACGCCGGCGTTCCTCCTCTTGAACAACCAGCAGCCGGTCAGCCAAATCCCTGAGTTCTCCCTGGCTGCGCTCGATCACCAAACGGCTGGCCTCTAGAGATTCCTGCGCCTGCTTGCGTTCCATCACTTCAATCGACAAGGCCCTATTGGAGGCCACGAGGTCCCTGGTTCGTTCCTGGACTCGCGTCTCCAGCTCCTCCTGGGCAAGCCGCTGTGCATCAAATGTCTTAATGTGTTCGAAGTAGAAGAAGACAGGAACCCACATCACGAAAATGCCGATCAGGAGATTCGTGACTGCCGTCCAGCGGGGCATGCCTGGTAACGTCGGGCTATAGAACCAGCCCAAGAGGATCAGAACGGTGCAGAGACTTGCCACCGCAAGACACAACCGCCTGTGGGGGGACCAGAACGAAAACAGCACCACAATGCTGTAGAGCACCCCGTTGGCGACTCCAAGCGGCGAGTGGAGATCAAGGGCGAACAATGCCCCGGTAAGGAGAAGGATGAAGGAGATGAGCAGGAATTCCCATCGGCCTGGTGGAATCGTCATGCAGGAGCCTCGCTTGACGCATTATCGGGAGCGCAGGCGAGATATGCAAGACGGGGGAGCTAGAGCAGTTCCGTGCTGGCAAACTGCCCGATGCGGCAGGAGGAGAGGCACAGACAGTTCACGTTTGGGGACGCTATCATTGGCAGCCCCCAAGTCATTGGTTCGCCGACATGTCTGATTGTGTTATGAGCTTGTATTCTGGAGCCGCGATCCGGATTGAACGGACGACCTGCGGTTTACGAAGTTCAGCGAATCCTACCTCCAACAACCTAACCCCACAAGAAACCACAAACCAGGATGCTCCTGACATGGGGGCAGATGGGGATGATTTGTCCTGTTCTGGTAGCAGCGTGGTAGCAGATCAATAGATTTCATTTTCTTGAAGCCGTGCAAATCAGAAGGGAGCCATCCAGTCATATTGAATGACCGGAACAACGGAATGGAGGGCACCCTGTTCAAGCAGGAGAGCATAGTCTTTGGCGAGAGATTCGATTGCATCAATATAAGCATCCAATCCTGCATGGGTGGGAAACTTTTTCATTCAGCGCTTACTCGATGTGCGATGTGTTTGTTTGTGTAAATGCGAAGTCCCCTCTGGCTCTTAATAAGCGTCGATCTATGCTTAGTAATGAGTTGCTAGTTAATCACACTGCCGCCTGGCTTCGTTAACCGATCAAAGTCTCGATGACCGAATTGTTTCATATAGTTCTTGTGCGGGCAAGTGAGTCGACGACGGCTCACCACCTCTGGATGGTGCTCTATGACTTTTATCAAGTTATGGAGGGAGATGGTTCTCTTGTCCCGATCAACTAATCGTCGAATACCGATGGTCATATCGGTGATATAGGTCGCATGCATCCAGCCATAAAAAGCACTAGGCACTTGAAGGCGTGGATTGTCTTGGATCAGCTTCGTGACTTGTTGATAAACGAAACGCTTGAACACCAAATAAAATATTGAATTCTTAATTGCCTTGAACTGTCTTTTCCATTGTTTAAATTTGTTGGGTCATGCGCGAGTTGACAAAATAGGGGAAGGTGAAGGGGCAGGATTCATGACTGGTGGATGCGATGACACACGGAAAGTATATTCCTTAATTCCTTCTATTTTCACCAGCAGACCTGCGATTTAGCAGTTTGCTGTCCCTCACAATTACTTGATAAAACAAGTGGTCATGGGGGGGGCCTACCACCACGGACCTACCAGCATCATGAGCGCACAGAAACCACAATCAGCCCTCAATAGCCATGTGATCACGAGGTACCTTGCTGAAGAAGGCGGTAAAGGAACTGGGTATGCAAGCGTTAAACGGTCGAATCGCACTCAAGCGGGCTTAACGCTCCTCATGACAGCAAGGCGTTAATTCACTGTTACAATAACGAGCAAGGCATGCCACACCTCTTCCAAAAAGGCGAGCCGCGTTCAGCGAAGGCAGGGCCTCGCGCTGGGACACCAAGCAAGAGCACGCAGTCAGTCGGCCAGTTCTGCCGTGAGTTTTTGGAGACGCCGGAGTTCCAGGAAAGGTGGAAGAACTATACCCTCACCGTCCCGCTGGAAGCCATGGACGTGAGGCTCCTGCTGATCGCCTTCAACTATGCGGGCCGTCCGCGCGAGCGCGTTGAACTGACGGGGGGAAAGCGGTCCACTCGAACCGCAGGTGATTTTCCACATGCCCCTCAAAGAGCCTGAGAAATAGGCTCGCTGAGCGATGCCTAGTTGAAAGATCATCCACAACACTATCTTCGCTACGCGGCAACCCGTGTGATCCTGTCGGCCTGAGGGTGTACCACCTCTCCCTGGTATTCTGGTTTTTCTTGAGGCAGTCCGAGCATGGTCATCTCATGCAAACGGCGATTGGCTTCTATCGAAGGGTCAACGGCATGACCGCAGTTCACACACCTTCAGCCCCTCATCCACATGAGTCCTTCGGTATCTTCACAATCAAAAGTGGTCTTCCGTCATCAATCCCTGACAACGTGTGCAGTTCATAACGTGGCCCTCCTCTCGCTTCATGGGTAGGTTCCGAAGAAAGAATAGCGTCATGGGAGACAGGGCGAAAGACCCCAAAAAGAGGTACCTCGGAAGAGGAGTTTCAGGCCACGGCATTAAGAAATGTCCTGCTTACACGACACCTCCGGGAATGGGACCCTCGTGTTGGTGATTGGAATAGAGAGTGGGGTGTCTCCGGCCTGACGGGGTGGGCATGCGAATGTCTCGGCTTCTCCGCGCATATGCCGTCAACGAATCCTGTGCAGAATGGGGGGCGAGAGCGATGTTTAGCGAATTTGAGGCGACTAACTAGGGACAGGAAGTTCAAACAGGAAACGTGTACCCGCTAGGTACATGTTGATGCTGCCACTTACCGGAACAAGGCGGATCCAACACACTTCCATCAGATTGGTGCCCTGCTCTTTCCTCGCCTCTGAGTGCACTTGAATCTCAAATACCTGTCGTGGTTCCACTTCTTCAGGAAGCGAGAGTAACATGCCCCCGACGCTCTGATTGATCGAGTGTCCGTGCCCCTCTGAAAATTTCACAGTCCTGCTCTCCACAATCTTCGCCAGCTCGTAGGTGTATGTTCTCCTGCAGGGTACACGCTCGCTATCTCTTCGTTCATGTTGAAATGGCATATCTATCTCCCCGATTGTTGCAGATGCTCACACCAGACCCGTTAGATGCGATTCTGCTCCCAGGTCGGGGATATTTACAAACCCTCTTTCGTACGCCATGCAGCCAGTTCTACGGTCATGCCCTCAGCAAGGTGCTTCTAACCTATTGTTTAAATGCCGCTGTTTTTGTGGAGTGCCAGGGCTAACGTGGTCAATTCGAAGGTGGGCAGGTCATGGGCAGCTCACATGCTCCTTTTCTCCACTCTCACGAGGGTACCGGTTGCCAGCGGGGACGGGCGTGAACCTTGATTGTCAGAGGTGTAACCAAATCCAATCCATGACGAGAACG
>Ga0315278_10000441_pt1 | contig 36408 bp, 33 predicted proteins | sample YL17G06_0_MG_FD_203880 | JGI IMG/M metagenome (GOLD analysis project Ga0315278, IMG submission 203880) | Sediment microbial communities from Yellowstone Lake, YNP, Wyoming, USA - YL17G06_0 | ecosystem: Environmental > Aquatic > Freshwater > Lake > Sediment | place: USA: Wyoming | collected... | reverse complement strand
CCTTTTTAAGTATCCTTAACCGGTGGGCACGTCATTTTCAGTGGTGGGCAGATCGTTTTCATTGGTGGGCACGTCATTTTTAATGGTGGGCAGATCGTTTTCATTGGTGGGCACGTCGTTTTTAATGGTGGGCAGATCATTTTCATTGGTGGGAATGTCATTTTCACGAGTTGGAATGTTATTTCCCGGGTGAAGAATGGCGTAAAATGAAGATTTTTCCCGTTAAAAGGTTGAAAGGAATGATTCTCATGGAAAATGGAACTATATGATTTGTCCCAAAAGGCATCGAAAATGATCCAGTTATTTCATTACAATGCCTTAGCTGAAAAAAATATCGATTGAGCCTCTCTAAGCGCCTGCATCAACCCTCCAGGATTTGATATCGCCCCTCAAAGGTTCGAGATGAGAAATATCCAATAATCGGCTGGCTGTAGAAAGTAAAATTTATATTCATTCCCTATTGAAAAAAAATCCGGGATGTGGAATAATACTAATTCAATGGACGGAATAACCCGCCCTAAAGGAATCCGAATATCCTAACACCGGGATGCATGTTTTTAATAGTTTCGCCTGACCTCCATATGAGGAAAGGGCGGAAGCTTACCCGGACGAACTTACCGCTGGAGAAACTCCATTGAAATTCATTTTAGATATTAAAAAATTTACCCGGCTGATCTATGATAAACGGGGGGCCATCTACGAACTGGCCAAACGCGATTTCGAAGCCCAATACAAAAGCACCTACCTGGGAATCGTATGGGGGTTCATCCATCCGCTCTCTTACATCCTGGTGCTTTTGCTTGTTTTTACCATCGGGCTGCGCTCAAACCCCGGCAAGGATGTCCCCTTCGTCGTCTACTTGATATCCGGCATGATTCCCTGGCAGTTCTTTTCCGGCGCCCTTACCTCATTAACCAAAGTCGTCAATGCCCATTCGTATCTCGTTAAAAAAGGGGACCTGAGCCTGGCTATTTTACACGTCGCCAAAATTTTAAGCAGCCTGGCGACCCACATCGTTTTAATTGCCGTTTGTTTCATCGTTTGCATGGCCTACGGTTTCCCCATTGGGTTTCATTCCCTGCAAATTTTCTACTATATGGCGGCCATGTGCCTCCTGCTCCTGGGCCTGGGCTGGATTACATCCTCCACCAGCATATTTATCGAGGATATAGCGAATGTAGTAACCATTTTTGTCCAGTTCGGCTTCTGGTTTACCCCCATTATCTGGAATATATCGCGAATCCCCCAGAAATACCAGTGGATCGCTAAATTAAACCCCGCCTGTTATATCATTTCCGGCTACAGGGACAGCCTGATCTACAGGACCCCCTTTTTGGTAAAACCCAGGGAAACATTATATTTCTGGGTAGTCACGGCTGTGGTGCTGCTGGCCGGCGCGGTTATTTTCAGGAGACTGAAACCCCACTTCGGCGAAGTGATTTAAAAGAAGGGTCCACAGATTACACAGATTCACACTGATATGAAAATAGCCGCTAAGAACGCGAAAGGCCGCGAAGAAAAAAAACTTGGTGTCTTGGTGCCTTGGTGGCAAAAACTTTTATAGACGAAAAAAAATGTCTAATATCGCAGTTAAATTCGAGAATGTATCAAAATTTTATAAGCTCTATAACTCGCCCAAAGACCGCTTAAAAGAAGCCCTGCACCCTTTCGGGAAAAAACGCCACCGCGAATTCTATGCCTTGAAAAACATCAACCTGGAAGTCAAAAAGGGAGAGATACTGGGAATCGTCGGCAGGAACGGATCAGGGAAATCTACCTTGCTCAAAATCATTTCCGGGGTCATTCAACCCAATTCAGGAAAAGCACTAGTAAACGGCGAAGTGTCGGCATTATTGGAACTAGGGTCCGGTTTGAACCCGGATTACGACGGCATCCAGAATATTTATTTCGGGGGAATAATGATGGGCTTTTCCCGCGAAGAGATGAAAGCCAAAATCGACGATATTGTGGCTTTTGCAGAGATCGGGGATTATATTCATCAACCGTTGAAAACATATTCTTCCGGCATGAAAGCGCGGTTGGGTTTCGCCCTGGCCATCAACATAAAACCTGAAATACTCGTTGTAGATGAAGTGCTGTCCGTGGGCGACGACCTATTTAAACGAAAATGCTTTGCCAAAATGGAAGAATTATTTAAATCCGGGTGCACCGTATTTTTTGTTTCCCACAGCATTCCTAATGTGATGGAGATTTGCACCAGGGCCGTCCTGATCGACAAAGGCGAATTAATCCTGGAGGGCTCCCCAAAACTGATTACTATGAATTACCTGAAATTAATATATGCCCTTCCCAATGACCAGGCTGAAATCAGGAATGAAATTCTTCGACTGGATAAAAATGAGGAGGAAAAAGAAAATTTTGATTCCCACGTGGAAACGGAAGATAGTCCTTCACCAGCCGGCGAGAAACCGATTCACCGGAAAGAGAAAAAGGAACCGAAAACAGGGCAGGAAGCATTCCATATCCCGGATTTTAAGCCCAAGAGCACAGTCATTATCAAAAATGAAGACGTAAGTATTTATGACATGCGTATCGAAACCCTGGAAGGCCAGGAAGTCAATGCGCTGGTCATGAACGAGGAATACATTTATAGCTATAAAGTCGAATTCGGATTCCCAGCCAGGGATGTTAATTTCGGGATGGGAATTAAAACTGAGAAGGGCCTCGCATTGACCTGGATGATTTACCCCGGGATAAACCAATTTCTAAAAGAAGAATTCGCAAAAGGAGATAAAATCCATCTAAAATGGCGTTTTAAATGCATGCTGTTGCCGGGAAACTATTATATCGATTCCGGATTAAGAACAATGAAAAAAGATAAAACGTATATTCTCTCAAAAATCACCGATGCCCTGGCTTTTAAAGTTCAAGAGAGCGAAGGTAAACAAAAAGGTGGCTTCTTCGACGCCCTGAGTCTATTGGATATGATGAAAATTTAATATGAAGCCGAAAGTCGCGCTGTGCATATCGGGCCAGATGAGAACTTTTGAAGCCTGCTGCCCGAACCTTAAGAAATATATTATCGATCCTTTAAAGGCCGACATTTTTATCCATACCTGGGCCAACAATGGAATTAGTACAAAAGCAAAAGACGAAGAAAAAGCAGACTTCAGTGACGAAAAAGTCACTCAAACTGTTTTAAAAAAGCTGTACCACCCAAAGATTGCTGTAATAGAAGAATACAAAGATTCCTATTCCGAAGAATTGAATGGCGTGAAAGTCCCTGATATACTGAAAAAGGAAGAGAACCAGCATTATAAAGGCGCAATACCGATGTTCTATAAGATGTACAAGTGCAATGAACTGAAAAGACAGTATGAAATCAAAAACGATCGTCGGTACGACCTGGTCATACGACTAAGACCCGACTTGATGATCGATGAAGAAATCCCCTCTCATGTATTGCAGCAGTGGGATATCCTTTGGTTCTCCGACTGTAAGGTAAACATTGCCTTCCAGGTGAGTGACAAATTCGCAATATCAAACTCAGCCAATATGGATTATTATTGCTCTGTATGGACATTACTCCCACAATATTGGGAAAACCCACTGGGAGATGGCGAATGGAAAAATTACAGGGTTGGAGAACGCTTAATGAAAACCCATATGGAACAATCCGGTATCGAATTTAAACCTTTTTCTATGTCTTGTGATATTTGTCGAGAAACCTTTCAGCCCGGAACGAGAGTAGCTAAGCCATCTTCACGGTTAAACATGTCTGAACGGTTGAAGACCTTCATGCCTATAAAGAGGTAAAGACTGTGCTGAACGTTATCATACTGGCAGCGGGGGATATAAGCAAAAAGTTGCCTTTTTTAATATCCGGGAACTGCAGCCCTTCATTAATACCAATCAATACGAAGCCTCTTATCTTCTACCTCCTTGAATTTTACCAGGCATTTGAAGATTGCCGGATTCATGTCTTTGTTTCAACCACGCAAATGGAAACAGTCAAATCCGAAATTTCGGCCTTTAAAAATAATTGTGTTTTGTATCCATTACCCGAAACCAGGGGCGTAAATCATTCGTTGAAAATGGCAGTCGGTATGGTCCCTTTTTCAGAGGAAACAGTGGTAAACTTGGTCACAACCATACCCACTGTAATGCCGGAGTTAAATGAAGTACAGATATCGAAAGATGTTACTCAATATAAAATATGCTCCAATATAATTCCAACTAAAAACGGTATGAGTTTCGCACCAAAAAACGATTCGTTAAAAAAGCCCGGGCATCCATTTACCGGTATTTTTAGAGTTAAAACCGCCGATTTGCTCAATGCCCTGGAAAGAACTGAAATAGACAATGATTTGCTTTATGTTGTCATAAATTTGTACCGGATTATTCCCCTGCAATATAAAAAAGTAGATTGGATAGATTGCGGACATGAGATAAACTATTACGAAACCAAAAGCAAATTAATCTCCGCCAGGACATTCAATGAAATTACAGTCTCCCTGGGGAAAGGGATATTAAGGAAAACATCTCACGATATCGATACGCTTCGTAACGAATATCATTATATGATGTCGCTGCCGGGGGATATCCGGGTGTATTTCCCACGAGTAATTATGGATTTTCGAGAAGAGAGAACCGGGAAAGGTTTCTTCGAAATGGAATTCTATGGGTATCCAAATTTAGTAGAGTACCGATTATATTGGAAACTTGATTCAGCACATTGGTACCGCATTTTTAATAGGCTTCAAGAGGTACTTAAGGAGTTCAAAGAGCATAAAAGCTCCATAAGCCGTGATGCCTTTAAAGAAATTTACCTGGGAAAAACACGACGCCGCTTCCTGAATTTTTATGAGCAGGTTACGAAAGCCGGTGAAGATACATCCTGGTTGGACAGTGAAATATATGTGAACGACGTGAAATGCCAGCCCCTTGATTCTCTATGGGATATATTGGAGAAAAAAATAATGAGTCTCTACAACAAAGAGGATTTTTGCATCATTCACGGTGATTTTTGTTTTACTAACATTTTATATGATATGCCGTCCGGGATTTTAAGATTCGTGGACCCGAGGGGAAGTTTTGGCGATGGTAATGCCACCATTTACGGCGATCAAAAATATGACCTGGCAAAGCTGGCGCATTCTGCCATTGGCTGTTATGATTACTTTGCTAATGAATTGTTTGAAATCGAACGTGAAGGTTATCATTTTCATTATAGACTGAATCTTAGAGAAAATAATGAATTGATAACGATACTTTGTATGGATATGATTAAAAAGCTTGGCTATCATGAAAATGACATTCGATTCATCATTGGACTTCTATTTGTATCCATGAGCTCCTTGCATAGAGAATCTTATCAGCGACAGCAAGCGCTTTTTATTCACGGATTAAGAATCCTGAATGATTCTTTGTCCGGTTTACCGGTTAAAATGAATGAAGAAATTTCCAGGTGAAGAGCGAGCAATGAACTTTGTTATCCCGATGGCAGGAAGAGGCAAACGGTTTTCAGATGTAGGGTATTCGAAACCCAAACCCCTCATTAAAGTCAGGGGGAAAACACTGCTCCAATGGAGTGTGGACAGCCTTCCTTTGGCGCTTTGCACCCGCCTTATCTTCGTAATACTTATGGAACATGAAAGGGAATATAACATTTCGGAATATATTCGTCATTGGTACAAGGATGCATGCGATATTCATTTCGTTTTTGTGTCGGAAGTGACGCGTGGGCAAGCCGAAACCGTATTAAAGGCAACTCATATGATCAACCCGGATAAACCATTGCTGATATACAATATCGATACGTATTTCAGATCGGAAACGTTGGAAAATTCGTTGTGTAGAGATGATATAGATGGGGTTTTGGGCGCCTTTATCGATGACTCGACAAAGTTTAGCTATGCCAGGATAGGAGATGATGGTTTTGTATCGGAAGTGGTTGAAAAAATGCCGATATCCAAAAACGCTTTGACCGGCTTATACCACTTTTCCAGGGGATATGATTTTTTAAAAATTGCTGATGAATCCATAAAAAACGATGATAAAACCAAAGGCGAATTTTATGTAGCGCCAATGTATAATAAGCTTATTGCCGAAGGCAAAAAATTTGTACTGGATTTTTGCTCCGAGCACTACGTTCTTGGTACACCCGATGAACTCAAGTTATTCGAACAGTCAGCCTTTCATTCGAATAAAAAAGATACATTATGAATAGCACAAACAGACCGCTTATTTTTATCACCGGCGCCCCACGGTCCGGGACATCCATGCTTACAAAAGTCATCGATTCCCACCCGGATACGGCCGTACTCATGGAAAATATATTCGGGAACCGTCGCCGCCACTGGCAGCGGGCGGATTACTGGAATTCCCTTGAAAGCTTAAAAGAGGAAGTGGAAAAAGTCTATTCGAAATTAACAGAACCCATCGTAGGCAACAAAGTCATTACCCCGGACGTCTGGGACGCCGGCGATATCCTCCAGTTCTGCAGGCTATTCAGTAGTTTTAAAATACTCTTCTTAGTCAGGGACCCCAGGGCTGCAGCCCTATCCAGGCTAAAAAGGGAACCAGCGGATTTCTTCGAAGTCTTTTCCCGGGAAGCCAGGGAAAACATCTTGCTTGACTTCCGCGACCGCTTCCGTACCCATATCTCCTCATGGCGACAAAGTGTCGAAAACTATTGGAAACTTCGGGACGGCCTGGGTGAAGAAAAAATCAAACCGGTGTATTACGAAGATTTTTGCCGTGACTTTGGAAACCAGGTCAGGCAAATTTTTTCCTTTCTTAACATACCTTTTGTCGAAAGCATTTTAAAATGGCATGAGTTGCCGCATCATAACGCCGAAGGCCAATTGGTGCGCGATCTGAAATACCCGGACGCCGGTATCTTTTCCCCACCCACCGTCGAAGAATACCCACCTGGACTGGCGGAAGCAGTAAAAACCATCGAATGGCAATATGACTTATGGAATAAAAGAAGGCTTTGATTGCAAATGGATGATTTATTATTAATTTCGGAAGTATTCCGGTTTCCCCATAAAAAATATTATTGGCAGATGAATTTTTTCAAACCGCACATCTATATGTTTAATTGGCAAAAAAAAAAAATTATTAAAAAATTCACGGCCCCGGTCGCCTATTTCGATGCGGAAGAATATGAGTTTCTACGGCTTTGCTACCATTACAGCGGCGCCAGGGGAATTACCTCCAATGATAAGTATATATTCGTTGCGCTTCAGGATGCGATAGCGGTTTATGATACCGGGCTGCAGAAACAAGTAGGACGAATCGATCATCGGTTGTTTAATGGAATTCATGAAATATCCTGGCATAAAGATCGATTGTATGTCACTTGCGCCGTGACCGATTCCATACTGGTGATGTCGGAAGAAGGAAAGGAATTGGCGTATTTTTACCTGGGTAATAATGCCTACTTTATGGAAAAACTCAGTTTATCCCCCCGTGAACTGGATAACCGGTTGGATTACCGGTTAATGCACCGGGTAAAAAGATTGTTCCATGTCAACAATGTCCAGGTGGTGGAAGAAAACATATATGCCAATTTTAACCTCCAGGGTTGTTTTGCCAGGATTTACCCGGATGAAGAGATCATCATCAGAGACCCCGCTTTGCGGCAAAGCCATAACGGGCAATTTTCACCCGATGGCCGACATATACTCATCAACGATACCGCCAATTACACGCTGCGAGTTTATGATTCCCTCGGTAAGCCCGTCAGGGCCATTGATCTCAGGGAATTTCCCTTACCGGTGAGCTTTACCCAAAAAAAGGTTTTTGGTGCGGGGCATGATATTAAAGCCGGGTGGCTTCGGGGCATGGCTTTTTCCAGTCATAACAAAGAAATTGTTTATGTAGGATTAAGCCCAGCCATGGTGATTGCGATAAATTATATTGATGGTGAATTGATCGATTATTTCCAGTTCAGGCAAAATATATGGATGAGCATTCATGGATTGCATAACATGTCTGCGCTCCCCATATCCGCTGCCCGGGAAGAAAACAACGTAGAATGGCCAGGATAAATCATGCAATTATCGGATCTTAAAAAAAAGGTGGCGGCGTTTATGGATAAAAACGCCTCGAAACGGGATTCCTGGATAAAACGCAATCCTTACTATTACAAGCAACTGGTGAAATTTTTCCGGTTTAATATCCCGGTTGGTCAGCGTGTTTTGGAAATCGGCTGTGGAACCGGCTATCTCCTGGATAAAGTCCAACCCGCCATCGGCGTCGGCATCGATTTATCCGCCCCCATGATCGAAATCGCCGGGCAAAATTATCCCCACCTCTCTTTTATCCGGATGGACGCCGAAAACATAACCCTCGATGAAAAATTCGATTATATTATTATTTCCGACGCCATCGGTTATTTCGAAGATATCCAGCAGCAATTCAGCGAACTGCAGAAGGCGTCTAACAGGGATACCCGCATTATTATCACCTATTTAAATTTCTTGTGGTTCCCCCTATTAAAGATCGCCGAGTTCTTCAAACTGAAAATGCCGTCGAAAAACATCAACTGGCTGGATATCGACGATATAAAAAATTTACTGGCATTATCCGGGTTTCAAACCGTTAAAACGGGCAGAAGATGCCTTGTACCGGTATTTATCCCATTTTTTTCCTGGTTTTTCAATACCATAATCGCCCACTTACCCCTTATCAACCGGTTGTGTTTGGTAAATTACATTATCGCCGGGAAGAAAAATACGCCGCTGACAGATACGAGCGCGGCGGGTTCAAATGCGCTCACAGTTAGCGTTATCGTGCCGGCCCGCAATGAAGGGGAAAATATAGAGCCTTTGGTCAAACAAACCCCGGATATGGGAAGTAAGACTGAGATTATCTTTGTCGAAGGGTGGTCCACCGATAATACACGGGAAGAAATCTCCCGGGTCTGCACACGCTATTCCGCGCAGCGGGATTTAAAATTTTATTCCCAGGAGGGGAAAGGAAAAGGCGACGCCGTCAGGAAAGGGTTTGCCATGGCCACAGGCGACATACTGATGATTCTCGACGCTGATTTAACGGTTCCCCCGGGGGACCTACCAAAGTTTTACCGGGCCATTGTTTCCGGCGAAGGCGAATTTATTAACGGCAGCCGTCTCGTTTACCCGCTGGAAAGACACGCCATGCGGATTTTAAATATGATGGGCAACCGGTTTTTTTCCATTATGTTTTCCTGGTTGTTGGGGCAGAAATTAAAAGACACATTATGTGGAACCAAAGCCATCTCCAGGAAAAATTGGGAAAAGGTTGTAAGGGGTCGAACGTACTTTGGGGATTTTGATCCCTTTGGGGATTTCGACCTGATATTCGGGGCGGCCAAATTAAACTTAAAAATCGTCGAGATACCGATCCGGTACAGGGCCAGGCGCTACGGTCAAACCAATATCTCGCGGTTTAAACACGGTTGGCTGCTGTTGAAAATGGTATTTTTTGCCCTATGGAAAATAAAATTCCATTGAGGCCGCGAAGAACGCGAAGGACCGCGAAATATAAAAATAAACACAATGGACAGGTCATTAAATGAATTCCGTGCCGTATGGGAGCGGAAAAAAATTCTCCGGGAAGTATATACGGGGTGGTATAAAGAAATTGCCGGGGATTTGAAGGCCGGCGCCGGGAAAACCCTGGAGATCGGTTCAGGGATCGGCAATTTTAAACAGTTTATGCCGGGGACCCTTTCATCGGATATCCAGGAAGCCCAATGGTTGGACCTCCGTTTCGACGCCCATGACCTGCCATTCATGTCCGGTAGTATCCTGAACATCGTGATGATCGATGTGCTGCATCATCTTTCCCAGCCCCTCCGGTTCATCCACGAAGCCGAACGGGTATTGGCGCCGGGGGGACGCCTGGTTATTTTAGAACCCTATCCTTCCCCGGTTTCATTAATTATTTACCGCCTGTTCCATCCTGAACCTTTCATTATGAACGTCGATTATTTTGAAAACTCCGGCGGCGCTCCTTCGGAACATAGGGCTCAAGGAGAACATCGGGAGCCCAACCAGGCTGCGGCTTATTTACTATTCTACAAACAAAAAAAACAATTTGCAGAATTATTTGACCGGCGATTGACCATTATAACAACGAAATTACTCGCCTGTGTATTGTACCCCTTATCGGGTGGTTTTCAAAAAAAAACGTTTATCCCGGCTTTTATGGTTCCCCTGGCCAGGTGGCTCGAATGGTTGGCGACGCCGTTTCGTTTTTTATTAGCATCCCGGTGCCGCGTCGTTATTGAAAAATTATAACCCGGAGAATTAAACATGAAACAAAAAGTCATCTCGTATATGCCGTTTATCTTTATACCGCTGTTATTACTGGCCGTTCATATCTATTTTTTCATAACCGTCGACAATCAAGACTACGGTATCAATACCGATCCCGACTACGCATACTTGTTAAGCGCCATCGACATTTCCCAGCTCGGTAAGAGCACGATGGTATTACACCCAGGGACAACGTACCAGTTGTTGGGACATCTCGTAATGAGATGCACTTATTATTTACACGGGAATTCCGCCGTGGATGATTTCCCCACCTCGGTAATAAAAGATCCAACATTCTATTTAAACGTTCTCCAGGGGGCATTCTCCATGCTCAACATTATTCTTGTTTTTATAATAGGTGTTTTAACTTACTCTTTTACGAAAAAAATCGTTACAGGTTTATTCATCCAATTTACGCCACTTCTATCCCCTCAAATCATAATATTCGGCTTCAGGAAAGTGACCACGGATACACTCCTCATTTCTATCTCCTTAACCATGATGATTCTCCTGGTTAATCGCTTGCATGCCGGGAAGTTTGGCCGCGACAGGAAGGAAATTTATATTTTTTCAGTCTTATTCGGCATCGTGGTAGGATTCGGGTTGGCCACCAAAATTACTTTTTTACCCCTGGCGGTGCTTCCGCTTTTCATCATCCCGGCGTTCCTCCCCGCTTTACTTTACTTAATTACCGCAGCGGCAGCGGTTATCATTTTTACGCTCCCGATAATTTCGCAATATCCTACCTTTTTCAAATTCCTATTTACAATTTCCACTCACAAAGGTATATATGGCCACGGCGACAAATCTATCCTCGACATAGATGATTATTCCAGGGGGATGTTCCTGGTAATAAAAGAAAACATACCGTTCATTATTATTTTCCTGGCGTCTATCGCTGCGATAGTCCTGGTATATACCCGGTGGAAGTCTAAAAAAATACCGAGAACACAGGCCAGGGATATTGGCTTCAAATTACTTGTAGGGATTACGGCGACACAAATAATCGGCATCCTGTTCGTAGCAAGGCATTTTAAAAGCAAATACCTTCTCCCGGAGTTATGTTTATCCGCACTGGCGCTGTATCTGGTTTATTTAAAAGCGGAACAGTTCTACCCGGGTGCAATGCTTCCCGGTCACGCGGTTAAAAAGCGTTTCACGCTACGCTGCGCCGTCGGCGTCTTCTTTTGCGCTTTTTCTTTTCTTCAAACCATACAGGGTGTCAGCGATTATCACCGCACCCGGAGTGATAAACTTAGGGAGGCCATGCAGATCGAAAAAAAATTAAACAGCGAATTTAAAGATTACTGTATCGTTTATTATTATAACGCTTCTTCCGTTATATTCGGTTTAGAATTCGGCAATCAATGGACACCTTTATACCAGGAGTTATTAAACCGGGTGTACGGGGAAAAATATTTTTATAATAACAAGGGGCACTACGTAGTTAGCTGGAATAAGAAAGCACGTATCCCGCTGGAAGACTTAAAATCCAGATATAATAACAAAATACTCTTCTTCGGAGCCCCTTTTCCCGAACTGTATCGCAAAGTCGCAATACCCTTGCCGAAGTTCCCGTTAAAAGATGTTTTCGGTGGAGAATATGTAACCCTATACAAGCTAATGGAATAACCGGGAAATCAATGAAGAAATCCTGGGGGGAAACTCCTCGAATCGTTTAAAAAAAAGGCGCTGAACATGAAAATATCGCTCATTATTTGTTCCAGGAATAGGGCCGAAAACCTGCGAAGATGCCTGGGCAAAATTAATCAAGCGGAATTAGCAGAGGTACAGGGAGAGTTGATCCTTGTAGACAGTAATTCCACCGACGATACGGGGAAAATAATGCTGGATTATAAAAACAAGGCGCCATTCCCTGTGAAAATAATAACAGCGGACAGGAAAGGATTGGGATATGCCAGGAAACTTGCTTCAAAGGCAGCGACGGGTGAAGTGCTGGCTTTTACCGATGACGATTGTTACCTGGAAGAAGGGTATCTGCTGAAAGCCGCGAAAATTTTCGCTGATGGAACATTTCATTATTGCGGCGGCAGAATATTGCTTTATGATTCCGAAGATGCCAAATTTGCCTTGAATTTAAAAGATACATTCGAATATATCCCGCCTCACAGTTACTTGAGAACCGGTATTATCCAGGGTGCGAATTTCATTGTTCAAAAGAAAGTGATCGGGACGATCGGTTCTTTCGATGAGCACCTGGGGGCAGGAACGCGGTTCAGGTGCGAAGATATAGACCTGGCCGCGCGGGCGTCGCGGGCAGGGTTTACCGGCGCCCATGTCCCGGACCTGGTGGTTTATCACCATCACGGACGAAAGCCCGGACCGGGATTAATCCAATTAAAAAAACAAAACGATTTCGCACGGGGCGCTTATTTCGCCAAAATGATCCTGCTCAAAGATTATAAATATTTAAAGGAATGGTTTAAATTATGGCGTAAGCCCCGGGAAAAAGGCATGAGACTCCGTGAATTACGGGGAGCACTGGCATACCTGTTTTTTCGATTGGGAGGAAAATGAGTCAAAATCCATACGAGTCCGCATGGGATAAATACGTTGAGAGGTACTACACTTCCCATCCCACCGGGATACCCGGTGAAGAATGGGGTGACGAGAAAATCTGGGAGTTTCGTTTCGAAACCCTGTTCAAACCCTATGGAATCGATTCATGCCGCCTGGCCTGCGAGATCGGTGCCGGATCGGGCAAATACACCCGCAAAGTCCTTGATTCCGCGGATGCCAGGATTATCTGCGCCGATGTCTCCCAAGAATTCCTCTCGGTATTGCGCCAGGGAATGAAACTTGAAATCGAAGCCGGCAGGGTGATTCCTGTTCATCTTGAAGCTGGGCGTCCCGATGAACTGCTGACACACATTATCAACCATGGGATGTCCGGGAATCTTGATTTTTTTTATTCTATCGACACCATGGTACACATTGATCTCCAAATCGCGGTGGCTTACTGGATCACGGCCGCACTGACCTTGAAAATAGGAGGAAAATTGGCGATGACCCTGGCCGATCCAACGACGGAGCGCGGCAGCCAAAAATTGTTCGGGGACATAAAACCATACTACCCCCAGCAGGGCATTCCCGGCCTGCGATTTGCCTGGATGTCCAAAGACCTGGCGACAGACCTCCTGGAAAAAATCGGGTTTCGCATCTTGAGATGCGATAATCCCGCACCGGTTGGCTTAAAGCCGCGCGATATGTTTGTGGTGGCAGAAAGGGTTGACCTGGAAAAGGCCGAAAGTTTTCGCTCTTATATCTGCGAGGAGCAATTGCCATGAGAAACTGTCTTATCCTGGGGTCCGGTCGAAGCGGCACCAGTTTATTAGCGGGAACCCTGGCCGGCGCCGGGTACTACATGGGGGATAAAATGATGCCGCCCACCATCGGCAATCCAAAGGGATATTTCGAAGCCTACGATATACAAAACATAAACGAAGACATCCTCGCCGATAATATGTATAATCGACCTCCCGGGTGGGTAGGGCAATTGTTCTTCAAGCATATACCCGTGAAAAACCAGCGCTGGCTCGCGCGCATTCCCCTGGGTAAAGAAATGAAGTCCACACCATCTTTATTAGAACGTATTAAAGAAAAAACAGCCAGGGAACCGTACTGCTTTAAAGACCCGCGATTCTGTTACACGCTCCCGGTGTGGCGGGAACTTCTCAAAGAGCCGGTATTTTTTTGCGTTTTTCGTCACCCCTCCGATACTGCCGAAAGCATCCTGCTTGAATGGAAGCGGGAGAAATACTTAAAAAGTCTCAAGATCACGCGCCGTCAAATTTTTAAACTCTGGAATTTAATGTATTCCCATGTACTGGAAATTCACTGCAAGAGTGGGGATTGGGTATTTCTCCATTACGACTGCATTTTTGCTTCAAATATCCTGGATATGATCGAAGAAAAAATCGGGGCAAAGGTGGATCGGAGTTTTCCTGAAAAAAAATTGGTTAAAGACCGGAAGAAAAAACCGGTCCCTGGAAAGGTACAGGACTTATACCGGCGCTTGTGTGAAGCGGCGAATTATAAAGAGGAATAGAGAAATAAGGGCAAAATGGAAGAAATTATATTAAAACCCGGCGTATCGGTGGTGGTTTGTTGTTACAACAGCGCTGAAGTAATTGAGCCGACGATAAAAGCATTAGCCCGGCAGGAAGTTCCGCAAGGTGTTAGCTGTGAAGTGATACTGGTAGATAATAATTGCACGGACAGCACCGTACAAGCGGCTGAAGATACATGGGAAAAGGAAAATTCCCCTTATCCGCTGCGAATCGTAAAAGAAAACGAACCCGGCTTGATTTATGCGAGAAATACGGGCGTCTTTAGCGCTTCGTATGATATCCTCCTATTTGTCGATGACGACAATATCCTGGAACCGAATTGGGTAAAACGATTGGTGGATATGTATTCCCGCTGGCCGGATGTCGGGGCCATTGGGGGGTATAACGAACCCTTATGCGAAGGTGAAAAACCCGGCTGGTTCGATGAATTATCCAGCATGTACGCCTGTACCCCCAAACGTGAGAATCCCGGCGAATCGGGAGTCAAAAGAACTTTATTCGGCGCCGGGTTATCCTTCCGTACCTCGATCCTACGCTCGGTTTTCGCTTCCCCTGTTCCGCTCTACCTGGTGGGGATGAAGAAAGATATCCCGTCCCGCGGTGAAGACTCGGAAATCTGTCTGAGAGCAGGCTTAATGGGGTGGGTTTTGCGGTATGAAAAATCCTTGAAATTGAAACATTATATATTGAAACGGCGCTTGAACTGGGACTATGTCCTGCAATGCCGCAGGGGCGGCGGAAACGCCGATATTATTTTGTTAATTTACCAGGATTTATTGGATAAAAAAGTCCCCCGGGATTATTGCCAATTATCCATATATATCAGTTCACTCTGGGATGAATTCTGGCAAAACCGGGTAAAATGCAAAGACCTGGTAAAATTAAAAAAAGAAGGCGATTATGTCGTACTGAGGTATCATTATTTACAAGGATTAACCGAAGGTTTTTTAAAATTTGCTGAACAGGAATACAATACCATAAGAGAAAAAATTATCGTTTTTTTTGCCCGCCAGGGGACGAAATTCTAATTAGGGAGTATTCGTAAAATGGAAAAAAATATTAAAAGGGAACCGAAAAGACCTGGACGTCCAATTATATGCGGTTCAATATTCCGATGAAGAACGCATCCCACTGCCGGGGAGTTTTATCCGGACATCCGGACGCGCGATTTAACCCGCTCCGTTGTCGATGTGGGTACTTTCCGCGCCAGGCGAAAATTGGCCTTGATTAAAGATATCATGGACATTTTATATGAATCCGGCGGCGCCGATTATATGATCTATACCAACGTCGATATCCCCCTGCAACCTTATTTCTACCAGTGATGTTTATGAAAAGACAAAAGGAACGGCGCACAGTGTACAGTACACTGTGCGCCGTTCCCTTTGTCCCAACTTACGTTTTTATTTACAGTTAAAGATTCAGGCGTTTTTTGGCGCTTGATTTGAGGGTTTCCAGTTCTTTCTGGATACGAACCATTTCGGCTTCCAATTTTGCGAATTCGCCGCTGTCGCCCGTATTCCCGCCCGCTTTCAATGTTTCGATATCCTGTTCCAGTTTCGTTACCTGGTCTTCGAGATATGGGGGGGCGCCCATATCCATGGATTCATACTCGTCGCGGATTTTTTTCTTAAGTTTTCGCAGTTCTTTTTCCTTCTCTTTTATCGCTGCCTGGTTCTTTTGCGCCGAGGCCGCGCCCTTTTTCTGGGTCGCTTCCACTTCTTTTACCTTCTTATTATAATCGTACTTTTCGAACAATTGGAATTCAGCGTTGCCGAAAGCAGCTTTCACATTGGCGGGGTTATTTTCTTTCTGGGACAACAGCCCGGCTTCCAGGAAGTAAGTAACGGCCGAATCACAGTAGACTTTACTCTTTTCAGCTTTTTTAGCATAAATTTCACCGATGCGGAGAGCATATGAACCCTTTCGGTCTTTGGCATAGAGGGCCTGGTATTCCTTTAAGGCCGCATCCGCCTGGTCAACTTTGAAAAGAGCATTGGCATAGGTTTTTTGAATTTCAGGATTGTTTTTATCGCTGTCGCCCAGGGTTTTGTAATAAGCGATGGCTTCGCTGTATTCGTCCAGGGAAGCGTGCCGTTTGATTTTTTGTTCCGGGGTCAGGTTGGGCGGAGGGGGGGCCACGGGACCGGAAAGGGATTTCTTAAGATCCTGGGCTGTTTTCACCACGTCTTTATCATTATCTTTATTACCCAGGTCCATCGCTTTCTCGATATATTCAAGCGCTTTATCCTTGTTAAAGATCGATGCGCTTTTGACAGCGAAAGAGTTTGCCAGCATCAACGTCATCCTTGCTTCTTCGCCCTGCCCGAAATTCCCCATTTTGAGGCGCTCTTCTCCCCGTTTTACGGCTTCCTCATAATTCTTGGCCTGGAAATAATCCAATGCCAGCCAGTAGTACGCCAGGCGAGTGAATTGACCGGAGGTGTCGGGATATTTCTGGATATACGCCTTTAAGGCGGCGATTCGCTCGTTGCCCGTCTTTTGCATGGCATCGATGTAATCTTTGGTATACCCGATATCATCCTGCCCAAGGCACGGAAGGATAATGAAGAACGAAATCAGTATTAAAAAGCTTAACTTTTTCATCGTTTGCTCCTTTTCGTTAGTTTATTCTCAACTAATCGGAAAGTTAATTTTACACAAAACTACGGTATTTTGCAAGTGTTATTTTGGGTTCTCTGCCATTTTTCTCCGGTTACTTTTCTATACCACTTTTCAAAAATCGCTTTATGGGGTATAATAGACGGAGAAGGTAGAAAGTGAAGATGCGAGAAAATGAGGTTGCGACGAAAGTATGATGCGCCAAGGTGAGAAAGAAGGAGGTAGGAATGAATTTGTTGCTTAAGAATGGACGCTTGATCGATCCGGCAGCCGGTATCGATGCAGAGGTCGATATCTTAATCGAAGAGGGGAAAATCGCCGAAATATCCGGGGTCATAAATAAAAACGGCGCCGCCGATGCCCAAACCATAGACGCCGGCGGCCTGGTCATCAGCCCCGGGTTTATCGATATCCACGTACACTTAAGGGAGCCGGGCCAGGAGCATAAAGAAACCATCGCCTCCGGTTCCCGGGCCGCTGCCGCCGGCGGGTTTACTTCTATCGTCTGCATGGCCAATACAGCGCCGGTAAACGATAACCCTACAGTCACGGGCTACATCCTCTTAAAAACAGAAGAAACCGACCTGGTCAATATTTTCCCCGTGGCAGCCATTTCCAGGAAACTGGAAGGCAATGAGCTGGTGGATATGGAGGCCCTTTATAAAGCCGGAGTAAAGGGTTTTTCCGACGACGGCTGGTGCGTCACGAACCCTCGTTTGTTCCGGGAAGCGTTAAAAACAGCCAAAAGCTTCCGCTTGCCCGTGATCGAACACCCGGAGGACCATGCCATGACCGCCGACGGCCAGGTAAATGAAGGAAAAATCTCACGGATGTATGGTCTCAAAGGAATCCCTGCCGCGGCAGAAGATGTAATTGTGGCCAGGGATATCGAAATACAGGAAGAAATCCAGGGCAAGCTTCACCTCACCCACCTCTCCACCATGGGCTCCCTGGAACTGGTAAGGGATGCAAAAAAAAGGGGCGTGGTGATTACTTGCGATGTGACCCCGCATCATTTGCTGCTGACTGAGGATTTGATCGCGGATGGCCTGGACGCCGTATATAAAATGAAACCGCCCCTGCGGACGGAAGAGGATAGGCTGGCCCTGGTAGAGGGGATAAGAAGCGGCCTGATCGATTGTATTGCCTCGGACCATGCCCCACATTCGATAGAGGAAAAAAACCGCCCCTTCGAAAGAACGCCCTTCGGTGTGATCGGTATGGAAACGTCTTTTCCAGTTATTTACCACCGGCTGGTAAGAACCGGGATTATCGATATCAAGCGGTTGATCGAATTATTTTCCACCAACCCGGCCCGCGTTTTAAACCTGGAGGGCAGGGGCATGGTGAAACCCGGATGCCCGGCGGATTTGACCATCCTGGATTTGAACCGGCCTTTTAAAATCAACGCGGGGGATTTTTATTCCAAATCCGTGAATTGTCCGTTTATCGGCTGGGAAGGTAAAGGTGTAGTGGCATATACGATTGTCAATGGGAAAATCGTATATACCAGGACATAGGAGGTTGAAATGGCTAAATGCCCGATATGCAATTCGCGGAAAGGTAAACGGTTCTGTCAAGTCTCCGATACCTTTATTTGCAGCTTATGCTGCGCGGAAAAAAGGTCGCCAATTATCTGCACGGTGTGCGAACACTACAGGGAACCTAAGCAACCGAACAAATATACGGACTTTCCCATGTTCACAATTCAACAAATGGATGCTAACCTGGAGTTACAAGGGTATTCAAACATAATCGAATCTACTTTCTGCACTTTCGACTTCTCAGTCGACAGAGGGCTTACCGATCATATCCTTTTAAAAATCCTGGAATTGCTGCTGGATAAATATTATTTTAAAGAAAACATCCTATCTATTAATGATGAATGGGTGGACAAGGGGTTTTCCCTGGTAACAAGAGCAATCCGGGAAGAGCTTGCCGATGTGCCTGATGAAGTTATTACAAAAATAATCGGGAGTATTTACTTTGTAGCCCGAAGACGGTCCAAAGGCAACCGGGAATACCTTGATTTTATTCACCAATATGTGGGAATAAAAGTAGTTGAAGGTTTAAGTGCCAGGATAATTCCCCACCTATAATGGTCCGTGTTTGTCCGTGTCCGTCGCTTGTCCGTGGCTCAATTATAACAATCCTTTGGATTGCATCCATTTATCATTGAAAATGGTGCTGAGGTAGCGGGAGGCGCTGTCCGGGAAAATAGTCACGATGCGGGCAGGTTTATCCAGGGAGCGGGCCAATTTTAAAACGCCGAATAACGCGGCCCCGCTGGACCCGCCGGCCATGATACCTTCTTTCCGCACCAGTAACCGCGCATGATGAAAGACTTCTTTATCGGTGACGCGGTACATATCGTCGATATTGGAAAAATCCGCGCAGCCGATCAAAAACTCGTCGCCCAATCCTTCTACCAGGTAGGTCCCGGCTTTTTCCAGTTTCCCCGTATGAAAATAGTCATAGAAAACCGAGCCGGCGGGATCGACGCCGATGATTTTGATATGGGGGTCTTTTTCTTTGAGAAACCGGGACACGCCGCCAATGGTGCCGCCGGTGCCCATGCCGGCCACGAAATAATCGATGCGGCCGTCCATCTGTTCCCAGATTTCAGGGCCCGTGGAGCGGTAGTGGGTTTCGTTGTTCTCGCGGTTGTTGTGTTGGTCCGGGAAAAAGCAGCCCGGGGTTTGCGCCACGATCCTGGGGGTAATGTTATTATAGCTGTCCGGCGATCCCGGGGGAAGGGTATGGTCTACTTTGTGTACTTCCACGTCCAGGGCGCGCAGTTGGTCCAGTTTTTCTTTGCTGAGGGAATCCCTGACGATTACTTTCACTCTATATCCTTTCTGGATAGCCACAAGGGCCAGTCCCAATGCCGTGTTGCCCGAAGAGTTTTCGATGATAAGCTGTCCTTCTTTGATGCGGCCTTCTTTTTCAGCTTTCTCGATCATATATTTAGCGATGCGGTCTTTAATGCTGCCCATGGGGTTGAGGAACTCCAGTTTTGCAAAAATCTCGCTCTCGACGCCGTCGGTAATCTTATTCAACCGCACCAAAGGTGTGTTTCCTACCGCTTCCAGGATACTGTTGTATGTTCGTTTGTCTGTCATGCTCTATTCCTTAAGGGGAATAGTGTATATCAATTTGAGGTAACTGTAAAGAGAAAAGTTATAAAACGACCCTTCTATTGTCTGAACCGGGATTTACAGGATGAAAGGATAAACAGGATGATTTTGCGGGAGAAAAGCGTGATTAAAAAGTGAATTCTGCGATGGTTCCGCCCTGTAATGACGGTAAATCCGCTAATTACACATATTAACACGAAAAAAACTGAGCCGCGAATGGTTCCTGGATTCATTAAAGGGTGGAGGGGTTTTTAATTATTCACTTCGTGCCCTAACCCTCCCTGCCTTTCTTCTCTTCTTCGCTTCTGCTTTATCCGCTCTTCCGCTCTTCCTCGCTTCCGCTCTTCCATCTTTTTCTTCTCTTCTTCTCTTCTGCTCTTCTGCTTTTCTGCTTTTCCCGCTTTCTCTTACCTTCTTACCCTCTCAACTTCTCACCTTCTTCTTTTCTACCGTGTCTCGAAACGGCACACTTTTAAAAACTACCCGGAAAGCAGTAACTGAATGGTATCAAAGGGCAATGGAAGAACGTTTTTAAATTTCATTGTGTTACGAAACGGCACACACCCTGGAAGTGTTTATCGGAAAAGCGTTATGTTCTATAAATACATTTTAGAGGGAAATGGATTGCGCCGAAACGATACATATCTTCTAACGGATGCTGAAATCCTATTTAAAGCCAAAAACCGTTATCTGAAACGGTTTAGAGTTTTTTTGGCAAAGTTGGCACAAGAATTGCTTTATCATTGATGTAGGACAAATCAGGAGTAAAATATAAAAATAAAAAAAGGAGATTAAATCATGAAAACCAAAGCTTTAAGAAAAAAATTAATGTTAACCAAAGAAACGATTGCCCATCTGAAAACCGACTTGATGGTCAATATTAAAGCGGGGCAGGCAGCAGATACCTATGATGATTGTACTCTTGGTGGGTGGTGTACTAGCCCAGGCCAATGCGAGACCGTTGAATGCCCGCATGAAACTTGGGGGAATACATGTGATACATGGTGCCCATGAAATTAAAACGGAAGCAAATTTAAAGAATTGAAAATAGGATCGGTGGTGAAGTATTTGAGGATAGCAGAAATACCGGGACATCTTCCGCTTTCGCTTCCGCTTTCGCTTCCCGGTCTAATGATCCCGATGGTTCATCGATTTTAATATCCAGGTTTAGCAGTTTTATTTTCCTGTACAGCCTGGCGCGTGATACATCCAAAATTTCCGCGGTCTTTTTGATATTGAAATCCGTCAGTTCCAGCACTTCTTTTACATAGTCCAGTTCATGTTCCTGCAGGGTAACGCATGATTTCTTGCCTTTTTCATCAGCGCCGTGCAGCGAGATCATCAAATCGTTTATGGTAATGGAATTGGTGTTTTTCAGTGAGAAGATACTTTTGATGCTATTTTTAAGTTCCCTGACATTTCCTTCCCAGGGGTATCCCTTGAGGAACAATTCCGCTTCCCTGGTAATTCGCGTTATCTTTTTATCGAAGAGGGAGTTAAACAGGCCGATGAAATGCCAGATCAGGGGCATGATATCTTCTTTCCTTTCTATTAGGGGGGGGATTTTAATAACGGCTTCTTTGAACCTGAAATAGAGATCTTTCCTGAATCGACCGACCTGTACTTCTTTCCAGAGGTCTTTATTGGTGGCGGCGAGGATCCTGACATCGACTTTTATGGGGGTATTATTACCCAGTTGATAAATGGATTGATCCTCCAGGATGCGCAGCAATTTTGCCTGCAAATGGATAGGAATTTCGCAAATTTCGTCGAGGAATATCGTGCCTTTGTCCGCCTGGAGGAAGCGCCCGGTGTAGTTTTCCGTCGCCCCGGTGAAAGCGCCTTTCTTGAACCCGAACAATTCCGATTCGAACAGTTGTTCCGGGATAGAGGAGCAATTGATGGGGAGAAAGGTTTTGTCTTTTCTCCTGGAGTTTTTATGGATGAATTTGGCCATTAATTCTTTTCCCACGCCTGTTTGCCCCAGGATTAATACCGTATTGTCGGTTTTTGAAAATTGCCTGGCAGTGGAAAGGACTTCGGCCATTTTCCAACTTTTGTAAACAATATTTTCCGATGAATGTTGGGAGGTCAACTCATTTTTAAAAGAGAGATTCTTTTCTTTGAGCCGGCTGAGTTCTTTGATTTTTTCCATCTGGATAAGCAGCAGTTCTTCGTCCAGTGGTTTTTCAATATAGTAAAAGGCGCCGTTCTGGATGGCGTCCACGGCGTTGGGGATAGTGGCATAGGCCGTCATGATGATGGTTTTCTCTTCCATTTTAGAGGAATGGGCTTTCAGCAGGTCAAGCCCGTTTCCATCCGGGAGTTTTAAATCCAGCAGGTAGATATCGTAGTTGGAATAACGGATTTTTTTAACGGCCGTTTTAAAATCTTCGGCCTCGTCCACCTCGTATTGCTTTAATTCAAGCAATTTTCCCAGCGATTTCCTGAGCACCAGTTCATCTTCGATGAGTAAGACTTTGGTTGTCATATTATTATTGTATACTATTTTAGAATTTAAAACAATACAGCCCGCGGAACACACGGAAAACACGGAAAGAGCGGCAAAAGGGACTGATTCGTTTCTCGATCCATTTTATAATCGCCATCCATATCGTTGGACATACGAGCACCTCTTATATAAATTACAAATTACATGCGAAAGGCGTAGGGGTTTGATTCATCAAACCCACGGATGAATCGGCCGGTGAAGGGCTTGATAAATCAAGCCCTTACAAAACCTGGCCCATACAAAACCAGGTCCCTACAATGAACGGGGACCAATATTTTCATTACGTTCGGATGAACCCCGTTCCAATGTTCAATCATAACATACGAGGGGAGAAAAAGATAGAATGATGAATGATGAATGATGAAGAGCAGCGTCCGTTGGGCAGTTTTTAAAAACGCCGAAGGCGTTGAAAAACCTGTCCGCGGGACGCCTCTCCCTCTTTACTGTTTTCCTGTTTTCTGTTAAAATTAAACTATGGATAAAAAAAAACTTAAATCCATATTCTGGGATTATGAAGTCAATTACACAGGGGAGGAGCTATATGATTTCCTGGTGGGGAAAAAAGAGAGCAACGAGCTTACCAGGAACCGTGTTATTGCCAGGATGTTGACCTCCATGCGCTGGTACGACCTGGTCGATATCTTTGGCATTCAGCAGTTGTATAAATTCTTAAACGATGATGTTTTCAAGTTTATCTGGAAAAAAAGTCTAAAAAACCGCTTTAAAAATGTACGAGAAACCCTACAAGCAGTATTATAACGATTTGTACGTCATTCAGGATGCCGTATTTGAAATCGTTGAGGACTATGACTTTTACTTAACGGGAGGCACCGCATTAAGTCGATTCTATTTGAATCACCGCTATTCGGATTTCGAATTTTCCTTTCATTCTTCATTCTCCCCTTGTATGACTGGGGGAGCACAAAAAGGGGGCGCAAGGGGTCAGGCGAATTTTTCATCGTTTTACAATTGACATTACTAATAAATTATTTTATGATTATCGGTAGAGCCTGTTCCGACAAGGTATTTGAGGGAACAGGCGGCGCCTGTTCCCTACCAATTTGGGCCTTTCTGTGTTTTCCGTGTGTTTCGCGGGCCTATTATGGGGAGCGGCCAGTGGAGGGAATCAGGAACGGTATTGAAATAAACCCGGTTTTGCGGTAGAATACTATATTAAAGGCCGCAAAAATAGAATGCCGGCAGAGCAGTTATCATGCTCCGGCCCCATCCGGGTTGTATTGGAGGACAAATGAAAATACGTTTAATTATTTTGACCGTTTTATTTATCGTAAGTGTTACGGCCCTCCGGGCCAATGTTACGTTGAATGGGCAATTAATGACCGAAACCGAAACGCCGGCAGCCGGGGAAAAAATCGCCGTGACCGGCGGCCCATCGGTTTACACCGATGACAGCGGCTCTAAGATACTATGGACCCATGAACAAATAGAAAAATATATCGGCATTCTTTCCGATGAAACTGCAAAAAGAAAGTCGGAAAGCCATAAAGACCAGCCGATAGATTTCAGTTATACTTTAAAGGAGTGGGCCGATAAGTTCGGAATCACCCCGGAAGCGGTCAAATCCCAATTGAATAAATGGGCGAATGCGGTTACGGACAGCGATGATTACCGAACCCAGGGTCTGCGCCAATTTTATTTGAAAAACTTCGATGAAGCGGCCAAAAATTTTGAGAAAGCGGCCCTGCAAGGAGAAGAAAAAAGGAAAGTACTGGAAGAAAAACAACGGCAGGCGGATATTGAGACCTATGAGAACTGGAAATATACAGGTAATGCGTTATATGCCGGTTTTCAAATCAAGGCAGCGCTGGGGAATTACCTGAAGGCAGAAACGATAGTAGATGCAGAGAGTTACCCATTGCAGTGGGGAGAGATAAAAAATTTCATCGGCAAGATATATACCAATTTTGGCGCACGTGTGGGGGGCGAAGAAAGTCGAGAATTTTTATCCCTGGCTTTAGCATCTATTCATCAGGCCCTGACAATTTTCACCAGGGAGCAACTACCCCAACAATGGGCAGCCGCCCAGGAAAATTTAGGAAATGTGCTTCAAGAACAAGGCATCCGCACGCCGGGAGAGGAAGGGGCGTTGTTATTGACCCAGGCAGTTGACGCCTATCGAAAAGCCCTGGAAAGTATCGCCAGGAAGCAACTGCCCCGGGATTGGGCAAATACCCAGGAGAATTTAGGGGCCGCATTAAAAGCGCAAGGCATCCGCATGTCCGAAGAGAAGAAAGGGGCGCAGCTATTGGCCCAGGCCGCTGCAGCCTTTCGAAACGCCCTGGAAATCTACACCAGGGAGCAACTGCCCCAGGATTGGGCGCGCACCCAAAATAATTTTGGAAATGCGCTGAGAGAACAAGGCCTCCGCACTGAAGGCGAGGCAGGGGTGTTGTTATTGGCCCAGGCCGTTGACGCCTATCGATACGCCCTGGAAGTCTACACCAGGAAGCAACTGCCCAGGGATTGGGCCATGACCCAGAACAATTTAGGAATTGCGCTCTCTGATCAAGGCGTCCGCACGTCCGAAGAGAAAGGGGCGCAGCTATTGGCCCAGGCCGTTGACGCCTATCGAAACGCCCTGGAAGTGTGGACCAGGGAACAACAGCCCCAGTATTGGGCCATGGCCCAGAATAATTTAGGGACAACCCTTTATGACCAGGGCGTCCGTACGCCGGGAGAGGCAGGGACGCTGTTATTGGCCCAGGCCGTTGACGCCTATCAAAAAGTTATGGAAGTATGGACCAGGGAGCGCCTGCCACAATATTGGGCCGTTACCCGGAATAATTTTGGAAATGCGCTGAGAGAGCAAGGCATCCGCACTGAAGGCGAGTCCAGGACGCAGTTATTAGCCCAGGCCGAAGAAGCCTACCGAAATGCCCTGGAAGCGCGAACATTTGAAAACCTTCCCTTAGAATGGGTGCAAACCCAGGAAAACCTCGCGATTTTATACGAATACCGACAAAATTGGCCGGCCGCCATCGAACATTACCTCGATGCTTACAAAGTAAACCCGGATTCCGCGGCCGAACGATTGGCCGTCATCTATCATGATAAAGTATTCCAGTTCGATAAAGCCCTGGAAATGAACCGTTACCTGGCAAACCGGGAAGGCGACGCAAAAAACCGGGCCCTCCCCGGATTAATAGAAAACTTATTTACCGTTGGCCGCTATAATGAAAGCTTGCAGACCATCGAGACTTTTAAATCGATTTTAAATGATTCCCCTTCCAGTAAAGATGTAGCCCTGGCCCATGCCTTTGAAATCGCTGCCTGGATCTGCCTGGATAATCCCGATAAAGAACGGAAAATATCGAATACCCTGATGGAACTGCTCAAACAACAACCGGAAACCTTTTCCCTGTCCAAAGATTTTCCCGGCGTAAAGTATTTTATCGAGAACAATAAAAACCTGGGACATCACAGGCAATGGCTCCTCGCATTTTTCACCGCCTTAGAGAAAGACAACCGCGATGGGATTATTGCCAACCTGGAGGCATTGAGCAAAAAAAAACCTGGTCACTGATAACACGGATTATAAAACAATCTGTGTGAATCCGTGTAATCTGTGGCCCCCTGTTAAAGGAGATAGAATGATGAATGAAATAATTAAAAAATGTATCCTGTGCTTAGTGGGAATTTTAATTTTCCCGGCAACCCCGGTAAAGGGCGAAGACTACAAACCGGGCGAAATCCTGGTGAAACTGAAGCAAGGGGTCTCCTTTCACCAACTCCAGCTTCAAAATAGCAGCGAAACCAGGAACCTGGAAATCGTAAAACAGTTTTCCACCCTGTCCCAATTAAGGGGGCAGGACTACTTGCTGCTCAAGATGGCCGACCTGGGAAGTATTTCCGCATGCGACGCCGCCGATTCGCTGCTGGCCCTCCCGGGAGTGGCAGCGGTATCGTTAAATTACACCCGGCAATTGTTCCGGGTTCCCAACGACCCGCTGTTCGATCGTCAATGGGGATTTCATAATACGGGTCAAACCGCATTAATCACCACCGGCGCCGTGGGCGCGGATATTAATGCCCTCGACGCCTGGGACAGCGATACCGGGTCTAACGACGTGGTCATCGCGGTCATGGATACCGGCGTGGACTACCTCCATGAAGACCTGCGGGAAAACATGTGGATCAACCCGGGCGAAATCCCGGGCAACGGCATCGATGACGATGGGAATAATTATATCGACGATGTGTACGGTTATGATTTCGCCGCCGATTTGGCCGGCCATAATGACGGCGATCCCATGGGGATCGAAAGCCACGGCTCTCATGGGGCAGGCATTATCGCGGCCAAAGGCAATAACGGCATCGGCGTCACGGGCGTCTGTTGGGACGCCGGGATCATGGCGGTAAAGATATTTAGACCCACTACCCCGGAGCCATTTATTTATCTCAGCGATGAGATCGAAGCATTCGAATATGTTGTGAAGATGAAAACAATGTACAATGTCAATGTAGTGGCCATCAACTGTTCCTACGGGGGTACGAGTTTTTCCGCCCTGGAAAAAGACGCCATCGAGGAAGCAGGGAATGCGGGGATCATTGTCTGCGCAGCCGCGGGGAATGGCGGGGATGACGGGGTCGGCGACAGTAATGACCAAACACCCTTATACCCCGCCTCTTATGATCTTCCCACCGTCATTTCCGTGGCCGCCACCGATCCCAATGACCAATTGGCCGTGTTTTCCAATTACGGCGTTAACTCCGTGGATATCGCCGCGCCCGGCGTGGAAATCAAATCGACGACCTTGATGGGTCAGGGGGACGGTACTTCTTATATAGAAGCCTATGGGAATGTTATTTTTGCCATCTCCTTGCAGTTTTCCGGTTACACCCCACGGATAACCGGGACGGCTTACCCTTGCGGTATGGGATTGAGCGCCGGTGATTTCCCCGCGGCGGTTTCCGGGAATATTGCGCTCATCGAAAGGGGAGAAAATACCTTTGCTGAAAAAGCCGCCAATGCACGGAACGCCGGCGCAGCGGCCGTTATTATTTATAATAATATCGAAGGCGACTTTTTGGGCACCCTGGGGGCGGCCGGGAACTGGCTGCCTGTGCTTGCGGTGTCCAGGGCAAACGGCAGGGGTTTGCTGGGTATGGGGAACGGGACCCCCACGATTACTTTTGAAAACATGGTGTCCAACTATGGTTTCAGCGACGGCACTTCCATGGCGGCGCCCATGGTGAGCGGCGCGGTGGGGCTGCTGGCTTCCCGTTATCCACTGGATGACGCCGGTATGAGGGTTCTCCGTGTCCTGTTGAGCGCGAAACCGCTTCCCTCTCTTCAAAATAGGGTGCGTAACGGCGCACGTCTGAATATCGGTTCATTGAAAATCCAGGCCCCCTTAAACCTTCAAGGCCTGCGGGTGGAAAACCGTTCTCTTTTCCTTACGGAATACCTCAACAGCCTTACCTGGCAGGCCAATCCGCAGAACCAGGGGGCCGATATTTCCGGCTACCGGGTTTACCGTTTAAATGGGAAAAGGATAGAGTTGATCGCCGAATTGGAATCCACCCGGCTCCAATACCTGCACCGTAATTCGGAACAGGGTTCTTATACCTATGCAGTGACGGCCGTGGGGACGGACGGCATCAATGGAGAACCGGGTGTAGTTAATATCGAATAGCGCCATCATTGTTTCCCTAAATTCACCACCCAATTAAGCCTCCGGCGGCCAGGAACCTTTTCGAGAAGAGGTTCCTGGACTTCCCAAAGCATTTGATTAAAGATTTTTTCTTATTTTTTTCTTTGCGCCTCTTAGCGTTTTCCGCTGCTCTTAATATATAGACGGTGAATCCAGGCTTCACTACTATTGACAATATTCCAGTTTCATACTATAATAAAAAATGGAGGTAATAAATCATGCAAAAGAAAAGTTTTTTTTGTGAAAGGTTAACAACGGAAGAATTGAAAGATGTGGTTGGAATGGTAGAGGAAGGCTCGCGCGGCGGTACTGATGCCGGTGGTCCTTCTTCAGGTGGCGCAGGAGCTTGCGTCTGTGCATGTTGGGGCGATTCTACACGCGGCGGTACCGATGCCGGTGGCCCCTCTTCTGGCGGCGCAGGAGCTTGCGTCTGTGCATGTTGGGGCCATTGGGAAAATTAGCCCGGAATTAAAATGAAACGCCGTTAAAGGAGACATTTGCAGCTCCTTTAGCGGCGTTTTTTACGCCGAATGAATACTGATTTCCTAATTAATCACAGATGACAGAGATTATATCCTCCCCGAGGCAAAAATATGGCAAAAAAATTTATTACTCATAACCATATTGCGTATTTGGAAGTCGATCAATATATAATAAGCTGGAATAGATTCTACCCCTCTTTATTGAAATTTAAAAAAGAGGACTTTGACCAAATTCTTAAACTAATCAATGATAAAACATTGGAAAAGGAATTCGATGAAGACTTTCTGACTCTATTACGAAAAAATCATTTCCTTACAGATGAGAATTACCTTGAAAAATTTAACTCAGAAAGCCACTCCTTTATAGAAGCATGTCAAAAAGAAATGATAAATTTTTCTGAAAATGAGCAGCCATTCTATTCCATTCAAATCTTTAATGAAGAATGTAATCTCAATTGCCCATATTGCATTATTAAGTATACCTGGGGAAAAATTCCGCACCATGAAAAGAGTAGAATCCGTGATCTTGATGAAATTTATCATCGCGTCGCCAGGATTATAGAAAAACAATACGAAATCATGAAAAAACATAAAAAAGAGGATTTCGTTTTTTCCATAAATGGGGGGGAGTTTTTAATCCACTATGGTTTATTAAAAAGAATTATTTCCTATATTAGAGAAACTAAAGACGATAAAAAATCGAGAATCGCTTTAAACACCAATGGTGTACTGATTAATGATGATATTGCAAATTTTTTAGTGCAAAATGATGTCGATGTTTTCATAAGCATAGATGGAAACAAAACTCACCATGATACGACGAGAGTTTACCATAATGGGAAAGGCACTTATAATGACATTATCAATGCGATTCATCTGCTTAAGAAACATAATTTCCAGAGGGGTAGTCTCTCCAATATTCAAGGAACTATCGATAATTTTTCTAAGATCGATTTGGATGAACTATTTACGATGTCGGAGTATGGATTCGAAAATGCCCGTTTATCAACTAACTTAATGGGCATTGACCCTGTGGAAGGGGAAAAACGAGCTGTTCAATTTTTTGAAATAGTAAAAAAATCTTCGGGAGAAAAAATTAAAATTCACGATGGTATCTTCGATAATTACAGGAATGTAGTGGATAAGGGAATCAATTTAAAGTTTACTCCCTTTTGCAACGGTCTGGGTGGCCGCGCTAGTGCCGCTTTGATGTATAACATTTCCGATAATTCCCTTTCTTACCTATGTCAATATGTTAGTTCCGCTTTTTTGCATGTAGACGATGATATCGTTAAATATATGCATAGTTCGGAGTTAAGGGAGAAGGCCCTGAACTCCATAAAAAGAAGAAATGAGAGCATTCTAACAAATTGTAAGGACTGCGGCATCATTGGCGTGTGCCGGGGTGGATGTATAATGGAGGGATTGACTTCCCAAAATGAAATTAATGAAGCTGCTTGTAATTACCAACAAACACTCTGGTTTCTTTATGTTAAAGATATTTTTGAGCAAAAGAACACCCAACAAAAAACCATGGATGGCGTTGCGCCGGATACCTCAAAATTCGTTCAATAATTTGTTCCGTGTTTCGTGTTATCGTATAATAAGGAAAACTGCCACGAAAAAAACACTCGTCCACGTAACGGCGATTACACTGATTAACACTGATTGTTTTTTCCGCTCTTCTGCGCTTCGTTTTTCTCAACTTCTTACTTTCACTCATTTCGGTTATTCCCGTTAACCATTAACTATTAACAATTGATTATTAACAATTATCCCAGTTTCTCAGTTTTTTTTCATACCTTCTCACCTTCTTACCTTCTATATTTTCTTCATCATTCATCACTCATCATTTCAATTTTATCCAGTTATTCGATGATGAAATTGGCGTTGCTTAAATCGTTTCGCTCCTGGCGTCCATCGGAAATGATAGCGATTCGGACCTTATAATCGTTTCCTACCGGGGCCGTTCCCCCGATATATTGGCCGACCGTCCAGGAATAAGTCCCATCGGCTAACGACAATCCAGTGGCTATATTTCCCAGCCGGGTATTGTTTTTATACAATTCAAGAGAGCACAATGCGCCTGCGCCCACGTCTGAGGATGACCAGGTAATGGCCTGGATGTTTCCCGATATCCAGGTCTCGCCCCCATTGGGCGACGTAATGGTTAAAGTAGGTGGATTGACGATGGTAAAAGAGCCGTCCATGGCATCGGCGGGGCCGCTGTCGGCAATAATTTTTATTTTGTAGCCCGGGCCCGCCGCCGCGGCGCCCCCCTGGTATTGCCCCACTGCCCATAAATAGGATTTAGTAGACACGGGGCGATTGCTGACAATGGTCCCGATTTTCCCCGCCCCATCCTGCCATAATTCGATGGTGCAGGAACCGCTGACCCCGGAAGATAACCAGCTTATAACCCGGAAACCACCAATGGGTAACACATCTCCCCCGGATGGCTCCATCACTTTTATATAGGGTTGAGAGACCAGGGTGAAACCGGCATCGCTGATATCCGAATAAGAGGGCACATTGGGAATTATTTTCACTAAATATCCCGGCCCCGGCGTCGCCATAACTCCACTGCAATTGCCGGCAACCCAGTAATAAGAGCCATTGGTTACGGGAACCTTGCGGGCGATAACGCCTACTTTAGATGCGCCGTTCCACAATTCCAACCGGCAGTAACAATTCATCCCGGAGTAGTTCCAGGTAATGGTTTGACCGGAACCGATTTGCCAATTTTCACCGCCATTGGGCGAAGTGAGAACGATAAACCTGGTATTACACCCTGCTTCCTGGCTGTCGTCGCTCTCCAGGGGGTTGGCCTGGCTGCCGTGGGCAGCGGTTTGCGTCCGGATAATAAAGTAGTAAGGCCCGGGTTTCAAACCTGTAAAATGCATCGAAGACGTCGATTTGTTGGCGGTTTGTTGGTAAAAGGTGTAGGGACCTCCCGGAGTACTACCGTAAAAAACCCGGTACCCGCCGTTATCGTCATGGTATTGAATGGGCGTCCAGGTCAGATCGAGGGACGAGCCGCCGACTACAGATGCCTGTACATCCGTGGGGGCCAATGTCTGGGTTTGTTTCCAACCGTAATTCCAAAGATCAAGAAAAGTCTCCATCTCTGCGCTCGTGGGATACAACGCATTGTACTCGATATCGAGATACGACAGGTTGCTCAATAATAGCAGCGTTTCCGGGAGCGGACCTTTTAATCCGTTAGACTCCAGGTTAAGAGTTCGCAGCGCGCTGCAATTGCCCAGTTGCGCGGGAACATTACCGGTTAACCGGTTCTCTCGCAAGTAAAGGCCTTCCAGGGCGGTCAGGTTGCCCAATTGGGCCGGGATGCCCCCAGTTAACTGGTTGGAACTTAAATCGAGGGCCTGTAAACCGGTTAAGCTTCCCAATTCAACCGGGAAAGCACCTGTAAGTTGGTTGGATTGCAGTTCCAGGATTCTTAATATACTCAAATTGCCCAACTGTGTTGGGATACTGCCGGTCAATTGGTTGTAACATAAGTATAAACTTTGCAATTTTGCCAGGTTGCCCAATTGGAAGGGGATTTCCCCGGATAACGAATTGGAAAATAAACTTAAACCGTAGAGGTTGGTCAAAGCCCCTAACTCTGCCGGGATTGTCCCGGTCAATCGGTTGCTGTTCAAATCCAGGTATTCAAGTTTCGAGAGGCTTCCCAGTTGAACCGGGATAGTCCCGGTCAATTGATTATGCGATAAATCAAGCACGCGAAGATTGGTTGCCCCGGCGAACTCAACCGGTATTGCGCCGGTTAAGTTGTTGGAACTGAGATACAGCAGTTGCAAGTTCGCCATGTCTCCCAACTGGGGAATTAATTCCCCGGTTAAATTGTTGCTGGAAAGATGGATTTCGGTTACGGTTCCAGCGGACGCGGCGACCCCGAACCAGGCGCCTTCCGTGCCCGGGAGGGCAAATCCGTCCGTATCCAGGGGGGGCTTTTTCCAATCTGAGTTATCGAACCAGTTATCGCCGTGGGTGGCGTTGTAAAGAGCGATTAATGCTTCACGTTCCGCCGTGGGAATTGCCCCGGTTAAACCGGCGTTCATCCCCCTTTTAACCGCCCCACTCCCCGGCTTTTCATCTCTCTCAAAGCGTATCGGGACATCCAATTTGCCGAATAGTAAAATCCCTTCTTTGCCGTTTTCAGATAGCCGTAACGGTAGTTGAATACGCGGCTGTGCAATCATCGCCCGTGTTCGAATTGTATTTTTTTCATACACCGAGATAGGAAATGTATTATTTCCAAACCGAAGTTGAAGGGAAAGCAGGTCGATTTCGAAGGCTGGGGGTTCATGGCGTCGCGGGTCTTGTTTTTCCGCGAAAACATTTCCCCGCGTATCCATCGTGCATCTGACCGTGGAACCGTCCAGCGCCAGGATTACCGGCGTCCCGGTCATATTTGCCCGGTATGTTTCGATTGAAATACAGGCATTCGAGCCGTTCAGTGTATAGGTTAAATTCTTCTCCGGGGATTGAGCGCCCGGGAGAGAGATATTCAATGAAATAATGATAAATATCGAGATGAGTACTATCAATAATCTTTGCATAGTATACCTCCATTTGATAGAGTGTTAATCCTCATTAATGTGCCCTGGCGCCCTGTCGGCCTGTCGGCTATTTTCACGGCAAACTAACTTACAGCAGCGCCGTTTAAGATATAATTTTACTATAAAGCCGGGAATCTGTCAATAAAAAAGGGGAAGGGGACAGCCGAAGCGGCGGTTGAGTTGATAATTTGTCTTTTCCTTTCCTCTCCTCATACCGGTTCTTCAAGATGGCGCGTGCAACCTCGCCCGGACACTGTAGGGGCTTGATTTATCAAGCCCGGCACAAGCAATTCATCTTTCGAGTTTGATGAATCAAACCCCTACCAAAAGGCGGGGCACCAACGATTTTTTCTCTTTTTCTTCGCGGCCCTTCGCTATTTAAGGGTGTCCCGCCGGGACCTTCGCGGCTCCTAAAAACAGGCGGTGAATCCAGGCCGGCCAAACCGTTTGACAGATCGAAGGGAATGGATTAAAATAGGGACTAATACGCTTAACGAGGAAACCGATGACACAATTACTGGAAAACGCATTCAACCCGGAGATTTTTCGTAAAAACGGACATGAACTGGTGGACCAACTGGCGGATTATTTAAACGCCTGCAAAAATAAAGATGACCTAAAACCTCTGCCCTGGAAAACACCGGCAGATATGCTCAAAAAATGGCAAACGGATTTCGCTGCGCCCTCGGAAGAGGGAGTAAAAGAATTTTTCGCCGCCGTGATCGCGGATTCCCTGCACCTGCATCATCCCAAATACATGGGGCACCAGGTGGCGATCCCTGCGCCGCTGGCGGCGCTGACTGAACTACTGAGCGCCCTCTTGAATAACAGTATGGCGGTCTACGAAGTGGGTCCCCTTTCCGCGGCCATGGAGAAAGTAATCGTGGGCTGGGCGGCTTCGGTCCTGGGAATGGGAAAAGAGGCCGGCGGGATACTGACTTCCGGGGGTTCTAGCGGGAACCTGACCGGCCTGCTGGCTGCCCGGCAACATCAGGTGGATTATAATATCTGGGAAGATGGGGCAAAAGATACACATCCTTTGGCCGTGATGGCTTCGGCGGAAGCCCATTACAGCATCTCAAGGGCGGTTAAAATCATGGGCTGGGGCGAAAAAGGAATAATCAAAGTCCCCCTCAATAAACGTAAAGAAGTGGACCCGGACTTGCTTGAACAGTGTTACCGGGAAGCGCTTCAACAGGGTAAACAGGTGGTGGCCGTGGTGGGCAATGCCTGTTCGACATCCACGGGATCCTATGACCCGCTGGAAGAGATGGCCGCCTTTTGCCGGGAACATCGCCTGTGGTTTCATGTGGATGGCGCTCACGGCGCGGGCGCTGCCCTGACGGAAAAATACCGGGGCCTGGTCAAAGGCATCGAAAAAGCAGATTCAGTGGTAATCGATTTTCATAAGATGTTGTTGTGTCCCGCGCTGACCACGGCGGTTATTTTCAAAAATGACGAGCTTTCCCACGAAACCTTTTCGCAAAAAGCCTCATACCTGCTGTCCAATGAAAAGAAAGAAAACTGGTTCGATATCGCGGCGAAAACACTGGAATGTACAAAGAAAATGATGAGTGTAAAAATTTATGCGTTGTTACGAACCTATGGCCCGCGGTTATTTTCGGATTATATTACCGCGACCTATGACCTGGCCAGGGGGTTTGCCGAAATGATCAAAGAGAGCGGCGACTTTGAATTGGCGCTGGAACCGGCCTCCAATATCGTCTGTTTTCGTTATACTCCCAGCGCACCAGGCGCACACAACCCTGCGGAATTGGATCAGTTGAATACCCGGGCGCGCAGCCGCATCACAGAGGATGGCGAGTTTTATATTGTTCAGACAGTGATTAATGGCGCGGTCTATCTCAGGACGACGCTGATGAATCCCTTCACTTCAACAAATGATTTAATACAACTGCTGCAAAAAATACGGGGTTAGAAAGTTGAGAATTCCTCTGTCCCTTTCCTACACCCGAAAGCCATGAAAACTTTGCCACCAAGACACCAAGGCACCAAGGTTCACCAAGGGGTTTATCATTATATTCTTTGATTGCCCCTTAATTTATCACGTAGCGGCTTGATTTATCAAGCCCAGCGATTCATCCTTCGGGTTTGATGAATCTTTTTCTCTTCGCGGTCCTTCGCGTTCTTCGCGGCTACCTTAATATCATTCAAGAAAACTCAGAAAAACACGTTACAGTTTGGCTTTTTGATGCAGAAAAGTCGCACTGTAACGGAACATTTGTATTTTTCGCTGCAAATAAATGGAAATGTACCGTTACATTTGCGTTTTTGGGTGCAAATAATTGGAAATGTAACGACGCATTTGTGTCTTTGCTTGCAAAGAAATGGAAATGTAACGTTACATTTGGGGTTTTCACTGCTAAAAAATGGAAATGTAACGAGGTTTGCCGTTCTTTTACTGCCGAAAAATGGAAATGTAACGGGGTTCGGGGTTCTTTTCCTCCAAATAAATGGAAATGTAATGGGGTTTGCCGTTCTTTTAAGTCGATAAATTGAAATGCATCGCGGTTTGCGGTTCTTTTCCGTCCAAAAATGGAAATGCAGTGGGGTTTGGGATTGATTGGACAGCGGAGGGACGCAATGAAAGGTGTAACTGGGGATTTGGGGGAAAAAAATCCAGGGGCAAGAAGGCAATTCGAAAAGCCATGGGTGGTTTGATATTGAAAATTGTGGTGTGTCGCGAACAGGCAGCGCCTGTTCCAACGAAGCATTTAATGGAACAGGCTGTCCATTTCCTCTCCGTCATTCTCCCTAAACTTTTCCAGACCCCGGCCCGGCATGAAAATAGCCACAAAGGCACGAAGGCACGAAGGTTCACCAAGGGGTTTATCATTAAGGGGTATTCTTTGATTGTCTCTTAATTTCCCTTTGGTTCCGGCTCGTACGGGCTAAGTAGGGTGTCGCGAACAGGTTAATGCATAAGAGATTTTACTTCTTTTTCAGTGAGGTCGGTACATTCGGCGATGGTTTCGATAGGAAGATTCTTGTGCAGCAACCTTTTTGCTGTT
>Ga0315278_10000439_pt1 | contig 36465 bp, 34 predicted proteins | sample YL17G06_0_MG_FD_203880 | JGI IMG/M metagenome (GOLD analysis project Ga0315278, IMG submission 203880) | Sediment microbial communities from Yellowstone Lake, YNP, Wyoming, USA - YL17G06_0 | ecosystem: Environmental > Aquatic > Freshwater > Lake > Sediment | place: USA: Wyoming | collected... | reverse complement strand
TCAGAAAAACGATAACACAGAGACAATTATACAGCGGTTACAGCGAGGGACAGGATTTCGGGGGTTGGCGGGAATATGGCCTAAAAGGAAATTCGATGATATCTGGTTCGTCAGGCCGTTATTGTGTGTCAGCAGAGACGAAATTATCGAATATCTAAACAGCAAAAATCTGAAATGGCGGACGGACCGGACAAATCAGGATTGCAGATACAAACGCAACTATATCAGGCATCGGCTATTGCCTACCTTGCAGAATGAAGCCGGAAGCTGCCTTGTTGAGAGGCTGTTTGATTTGTCTTCTTCGGCACAGCGGTTCTGTAATCTTGTCGATGGTTACGTAGACAATGTCTGGGGATTAGTCGAGCGAGACGAAGATATATTGAAACTCAATGCAGAGAAATTTTTGGAACAGCCTGAAGCGGTGAAAATCGAATTAGTCAGGCGGTGTCTGAATGAAATCGGCGAGGGTGAAAGAGATTTGATGGAAGGACATTACAAAAAGATACTGCAAACGGCAAAACGAAATATCAACGGCGGAAACATTGAGTTACCGGCAGGTTTTGTTGCATACAAGGAAGAAGGTAAGTTGATTTTTACCCGGCGGCGGAAGATTGTTCATACGGAGCAGCAAGTTGAAAAGGAGATGGTAATAAGCGTTCCGGGACGGACGAGTTTTGAATGGTATTCGATAGAAACAACTATCCTTGATGCTTCGAAATGCGATATTGAGAAATTCAGGAAAGAAAAAACTGCTTTTATTGAATGGTTCGATTTGGACAAACTGAAATTGCCGCTGTTGGTTCGCTTTCGACGAATCGGCGACAGATTTATTCCCTTAGGATTAGCGGCTGAGAAGAAAGTCGGCAAGTTTCTGACCGATTCAAAACTGCCGCAACAAATCAGGGAAAGGACGCTTATCATAGCCGACGCCGAGAAGATAATCTGGCTTTGGCCCGTAAGGATGTGCGAACAAGCGAAAATTATCAGCCAAACGCGCAAAATTGTGCAAGTGCAGATAGCCGCAACGTCTTAACAATAAATTCTTGACAACGGGTGATTCTGCAAATAAAGTAACGTCCTGTTTGTAAGAAAAAATAACCAAAAATTGCATTTTTCAATACCAAAGAAGGAGACCTTCAAATGGCAGTAAAGGTAGCAATCAACGGGTTCGGCCGAATCGGCAGAGCAGTAACGAGAATCCTTATGTCGAAAAAGACCGGTCTTGAACTGGTCGCAATCAACGACCTTACGGACGCAAAGACAAACGCGCACCTGTTCAAGTATGATTCAGCGATGGGGCCGTGGGAAGGGACGGTAACGGCGACGGCGGATTCACTGGTAATCAACGGCAAAGCGATAAAGGTTCTGTCGGTAAAAAATCCTGCGGAACTGCCGTGGAAGGATATGGACGTGAAGGTTGTTCTGGAATCGACAGGTGTATTTACCAACCGTGAATCGCCGAAGGGCGGATACGGCGACCATATCAAGGCTGGTGCAAAGAAGGTGGTATTGAGCGTGCCATCAAAGGACGAAATCGATGCGACAATCGTGATGGGTGTTAATGACTCGATGCTCAAAGCGCAACATAACTGCGTTTCAAACGCGAGCTGCACAACGAACTGCCTTGCTCCCCTGGCAAAGGTGCTACACGAGTCGTTCGGCATCGAAAAGGGAATGATGACGACCGTCCACGCATATACGAACGACCAGCGTGTAGCAGACCTTGTGCATAAAGACCTTCGCAGGGCGAGAGCGGCGGCGGTCAATATTATTCCGACAACTACCGGAGCGGCAAGAGCGGTAGGTAAAGTGATTCCTGATTTGAACGGCAAGCTGGACGGCTTTGCACTTCGCGTGCCGGTTATTGATGGCAGCGTGGTTGACCTTGTTGCGGAACTGAAGAAGGAAGTTACCATCGAGGAAATCAATGCTGCGATGAAGAAGGCGGCGGAAGGCGAGTTGAAGGGGATACTGCAATACTGCGATGAGCCGATAGTCAGTAGCGACGTAATCAAAAACCCGCACTCAAGCGTATTCGATGCGTTAAGCACAATGGTCATACCAAAGGGCAAAGGGAAAATGGTAAAGGTCGTAAGCTGGTATGACAATGAGTGGGGATATTCGAACCGCACGGTTGATATTATGGAAAGACTGGCGAAGCTGTAAAAACATCGGGAAGAAAAAGGTTTTTTTTAAGGCGGAAAAGATGGCCAAGAAGACGGTTGCGGACGTAAATTTTAAGGGCAGAAAAGTTTTGATGCGGTGCGATTTTAACGTGCCGTTAGATGATAAAAGCAATATCACCAGCGATGAAAGAATCGTGCAGGCGCTGCCTACGATAAAAAAGGTGCTTGGCGACGGAGCATCGCTGATACTGATGAGCCATCTGGGCCGGCCGGAAGGCAAAAGAGAGCCGAAGGCATCGCTCGCACCGGTTGCAAAAAGATTGTCGGAACTGCTGGGTAAAAAGGTAATCTTCGCCGACGACTGTATCGGGCCGGACGTTGCGGCAAAGGCAAAGGCGTTAAAAACAGGCGACTGTATGCTGTTGGAAAATGTCAGGTTCCACAAAGAAGAAGAAATAAAAGATAAAAAGGCAAAAGATGACCCGAAACTAAAAGAGGCAAAAGAGAATTTTGCGAGACAAATTTCTCAACTTGGGGACGCTTATGTCAATGACGCTTTCGGGACGGCACACAGGGACAATGCCTCGATGTATACCGTGCCGATACTGATGAAAGATGCGCCCAAGACAATCGGATATCTGATTGAGAAGGAAATAAAATTTCTCGGCGATACGGTGAGCAATCCTGAAAGGCCTTTCGTGGCGATATTAGGCGGGGCAAAGGTCTCAGATAAGCTGGGTGTGATTGAAAACCTGTTGAATAAGGTCGATACAATACTTATCGGCGGAGCAATGGCGTATACATTCTTCAAGGCACAGGGTAAAACGGTCGGCGGCAGTTTGTGCGAAGATGATTTTATCAGCAAAGCGAAAGAGCTTTTAGAAAAGGCGGGCAAAAAGATAGTGCTGCCGGTCGATACGGTGGTTGCAAAGGAGTTCAAGGCCGGTGCGGAAAATAAAATCGTCAGCGGAAATATCGAGGCGGGCTGGCAGGGAATGGACATTGGGCCTGCGAGCAGAAAACTTTTTGCCGACAAGATTGCCGGTGCAAAGACGATTGTATGGAACGGGCCTATGGGCGTGTTCGAGATGCCGCCCTTCGATGAGGGGACAAAAGAAATTGCAAAAGCCGTCGCAAAGGCTACGGAAAAAGGCGCCCGCAGCATAATCGGCGGCGGTGACAGCGCAAGCGCCGTTGAAAAACTCGGTTTGCAAAAGAAAATCAGCCATATCTCGACCGGCGGCGGGGCATCGCTGGAGTTCCTCGAAGGCAAAAAATTCAAATGCCTTGAAATTCTCGATGAGAAATAGAGAATAGGATTTAAAAATAGTGCGATTACCAAAGGCAGGGACAATTGAAATTGCGCCGTCGATATTGAGCGCGGATTTTGCGAAACTGGCAAGCGAGATTGCTGAGATTGAATCGGCGGGGGTCAATATTGTGCATTTGGACGTTATGGACGGGCATTTTGTGCCGAACATCACAATCGGGCCGGTGGTGGTTGCGAAACTTCGCAAATACAGCAAATTGGTGTTCGATGCACACCTAATGATAAGCGAGCCGGACAAATACGCTGAACGGTTTGTCGAAGCAGGCGCTAATCACATAACATTTCATATCGAGGTGTCGGATAAACCTGAAAAGCTGATTGACAAATTGCATAAACTCGGCTGCACAGCGGGGATATGCCTGAATCCTGAGACAGACGTAAAAGCGATAGAAAAGGTTGCGCCGCTTTGCGATATGGTTCTTGTGATGACGGTGCATCCGGGTTTCGGCGCACAAAAATTCATACAAGAGGCGGCGGAAAAAATCCCTCATATCAGAAAAATAGTCGGGCCTGGTGTCCGCATCGAAGTCGACGGCGGAATAGACTCGCAAACCACGCCAATAGTCGTTTCATACGGCGCCGATACGCTGGTGGCGGGTAATGCCATATTCTCAAAGCCGGACCGTGTTGCTGCAATCAATGCAATTCGTGCTGCGGCGAAGTAATTTTTAATGGTCAAATCGGCAGACTTTTGGTAGAATCCTCCTCCACGGAATGTATATGACAGCCAAACATTCAAAATCAAGCTGGGATGGTTTTTCGTTAAAACCACGCAAAGAGATGCCGGAAGGCCTGTGGGTGAAATGCCCGGGCTGCGAAAAGATGCTCTATAAAAATGAGGTTGAGGAAAATTTCAATGTCTGTCCGAAGTGCGAGCATCATTTCCGTATCGGTGCTGAAACGAGGATAAAATATCTGGTCGACGAGGATTCGTTTCAGGAGATGCTCAGCGAAATGACGTCCAGCGACCCGCTGGATTTTAAGTTCCGCGATACCACCTATAAAGAACGGCTGAAAGCCGATGAGGAAAAAAGCGGTTCAAAAGAGGCGATACGAATCGGCAAGGCATTCATAAAGGGCAGGGAGATAGTGCTTGCGGTGATGGAGCCTAATTTCCTGATGGGGTCGATGGGCTTCGTAGTGGGTGAGAAATTCTGTGCAGCGGTCGACAGCGCCATCGAGGGAAAACTGCCGCTTGTGGCAATTTGCAGTTCCGGTGGTGCGAGGATGCACGAGGGCGTCGTGTCGTTAGGACAAATGGCAAAAACATCGGCGGCGGTGGCAAAATACGACGAGACAGGGGGGCTTTTCATATCGGTGCTGACAGACCCAACTACCGGGGGTGTAACGGCGAGTTTTGCAATGTTAGGCGACATTATTATAGCTGAGCCGGCAGCATTAATTGGATTTGCGGGGCCTCGAACAATCGCTGAAACGATAAAAGTGGAGCTGCCGGAAGGATTCCAGACTGCTGAGTTTATGTTGGAACACGGCTTTGTGGATATGATTGTGCATCGAAAAGATTTGCGAAGTGAAATTGCCCGCCTTATAGACTACTGCCAGAAATAACTTGTGCAGTGTCAAGCAACATCAAATCGGCGTCGGAAAGAGTGAAAACTTTGCGAACCGCCTCTTCTGCAAATGCAGCAGAGACTAAAATCATTGCACCTGCTAATACGAGGAAATATTGTTTTTTCATTGTGTTTACCCCTTAACTTCCGCTAACAGGTAATTGTGCGATTATTTTTCTTTCCACAACGTAAAGATAATATCGGCAATGTCGGTGTTGTCAATATATCGACCGCGAACTGGGTCGGGGGGGTGGTTATAAGAGCGGATTTTGAAAAGGAATGACCACATACCTTTTGCGTAAAATGGGACGAGTGAATTTGTGTGTCCGCCGCTGTGCCATTCCATACCCGGCTGACTGCCTGCACCGTTATTTATAAGCGGATTCCAAACGGGACCATCTTCGGTCGGGCCAGAACCCAGGCCTGTAAGATAGCCTGTCTCGTGGTCTGCGGTAACAATAAGCAGCGTGTCGTGCCAATTACTTTTTTTACCGACCCAGTCAACGACGGCTTCGACGGCTTGGTTGAATGATATTTGCTCTTCGATGACCCTGCCGGGCTGATTGCTGTGTGCTGCCCAGTCGACGGCGCCGCCTTCAATCATAAGAAATAAGCCATCGGGGTCATCGTCGAGGGTGTTCAGAGCGGCTTTTGACATTTCTGCGAGGGTCGGAACTGTTTCGATAAAAGGCGCAGTAAACGGCGGAGCATAGGCATTTCCGCTGCGCTCCTGCTGAAGCGTTCTTCGCACGCAAGGTATGCCGATAAGGCGTTTCGGAGTCGGGCCTGTTGCAAAATTTTGAAAATCTGCCCTGCTGGAAATAACGGTCCAGTTGTCCGCAACGCCGTCGCCATCGGCGTCCGCACCTGTTGCTGAGCCGTCTTTAAGGTCGGTCCAGGTAGCGGAGCCTCCGACATATTGGTAGTCGCGAGAAGTTGTCGGTGAGCCGTTGCTGTTGTATTCGGGATGTCCGCAGCCCATAATCAAATCAACGGGACTGTGGTAAATCATTTCATTTGCGATTTCTGCGTAATTGTCCCGTGAAGGATTGTGAGCAACAAAGCCAGCAGGTGTTGCGTGGCTGAAGGGGACGCTTGTAACTACGCCTGTAGCTTTGCCAAGTTCCTCAGCCCTCTCAAGGATATTCATAACGGCTGAACCATCGACACTGACGCCGATTGCGCCGTCATAAGATTTTATACCGCTGGCCATAGCGGTCGCTGCTGCGGAAGAGTCAGTATATTCGGCGGTAACATAGTTGAAAAAACTCCAGGCATCGTCAGGGTCATATCCCTGGCCAACCTGATAGGTGCTGACCGCAAGCGAAACGGGGAATTTTTCATAAATCTGCTTACTGGTGCAGCCGTATTGATACAGGCTTGCGGCATTGACGTGATTGAATCCGCCACCGTCGGCAATCATAATAATAACGTTTTTTATTTTTGGTTTTTTTGTTTTTTCTTCACCGGCAAAAAGGAATGAGCCTGATGAGAATGCTAAAAGGACGAAAATAATCAGGATTGATTTGAGATTTTTCATATTTTACTCCTCCACAGATTACAATATTTTATCAAAAGAGGTTGCTGATAAGCAATTAAATTTTGGAAAAGCGGCCAGTATTTGGCGGCAGGAAAATCGCAAAATCCCTCTTTCGCTTTTGCAGGAATAACCGTATAATTCGTGCCTGAGTTAGTTTTTGGAGCAGATATGGGGTATTTTCGAGAAAATATTGAAAAGATGCAGGGGTATGAGCCCGGGTTTCAGCCCGCCCAGAAAAACATAATTAAGCTCAATACCAACGAAAATCCTTACCCGCCTTCGCCGGAGGTAATGAAGGTTCTGTCTGAAATCAAGGCAGAGCAGTTCCGGCGATACCCCGACCCGACGGGAAATATGTTTCGACAGGCGGCGGGTGAAGTTCTCGAATTGCCGCCTGAATATATTATCTGCTGCAACGGAGCAGATGAGCTGCTGAATATGGCGGTGCGTGCGTTCTGCGACGAGAGCCGGTTGCTTGCGTATCCTGTGCCTACTTACTCGCTCTATCCTGTGCTGGCTGCTCTGCAAAACTGCAAAACAGTAGAAGTCCCCTTCGACAGCGAATTTAATCTGCCGACAGGATTGACGAAAACCGAAGCGGCATTGACTATCGTCTGCAACCCGAATGCGCCGACGGGCAGTTTCATAAGCGTCGGCGAGATGGCCTCTCTGGCGGATGAAATTAAGGGCGTGCTGCTGATTGACGAGGCTTACGCTGATTTCGCCGAAGAAAACTGCGCCAGCCTGGTCAAAAATTTTAATAACGTGATAATCCTTCGCTCAATGAGCAAAGGATATTCGCTTGCTGGGATAAGATTCGGCTACGCAATCGCACAGCCTGGTTTGATAGCGGGCCTTATGAAAATAAAGGATTCCTACAACGTCGATGCGGTCGCAATTGCGGCGGCAACGGCGGCGATAAGAGACCTCAAGCATTTCAAAAAAAGTGTCGAGAAGGTAAAAAAAGACCGTGAAATACTGACCGCACAACTGCGGGCGCTCGGCTTTGATGTGGCGGCGAGTTCGGCAAACTTTGTTCTCGCCCAGTGCAAAAAACTACAGGCGAGCGAAATTTATGATAAGTTAGTGCAGCGAAATATATACGTCAGATATTTTAATCTGCCCGGCCTGACCGATAAACTTAGAATAACGGTAGGCACAAGCGAGCAAAATGATAAACTTGTTCTGGCACTGAGAGAAATTCTAATAGGATAAAAAAGGATGTTTTTATGACAAAAAGAACCGCTAAAATCCTCAGAAAAACAAAAGAGACCGACGTTATGGTCGAACTTAATTTAGACGGTGTGGGGAAATACAAAATCGACACAGGCATCGGTTTTTTGGACCATATGCTTACGCACCTGAGCAAACACGGCAAAATTGATATGACGGTCAAAGCAAAAGGGGACTTAAACGTCGATGCGCATCATACGGTCGAGGACATAGGAATCTGCCTCGGCGAATGTCTGACAAAGGCTCTCGGCGACAAAAAAGGAATCGCCCGATACGGCTACAGCTCCGTGCCGATGGAAGAAAGCCTTGCCAACGTGTCGATAGATTTGTCGGGCAGGCCGAGATTTGTTTATAAGGTCGATTATCGGTCGGAGAAAATCGGCGACTTCGATGTCGAATGCTTAGAGGAGATGCTGCAAAGTTTTACAAGTAACGGCAGATTAAACCTGCATATAAACGTTCCTTACGGCACAAACAGCCATCACATAGCAGAAGCGATTTTCAAGGGGCTTGGGCAGGCCCTGGCAGAGGCGGTCAAAATCGTCGGGACGGATGTCCCCAGCACAAAGGGACAATTGTGATAGAAGAACACGACCATGAATATCGCACCGGGATAGGCACGGACATCCACAGGTTGGTTGCCGGCAGAAAACTTATGCTCTGCGGGATTGAGTTGTCTTATCCATCGGGACTGGCGGGCCACAGCGACGGCGATGTCGGCCTGCACGCCATTATCGATGCCTTGCTCGGAGCGGCCGGTATGGGCGACATCGGAACACTGTTTCCGGATACAGACCCGAAATGGAAGAACGCCGACAGCGAAGAACTTCTACTTACCGTAAGAGAGGCGCTCGAAGAAAAACGCTGGGTAATAGTCAATATTGATTTGATAATACACGCTGAACAGCCGAGATTAGAAACGGTCAAGGGACAAATGAAAAGAAGCGTAGCGAGTCTGCTTTGTATCGATTTTGCAGCGGTGAACGTCAAGGCGAAAACAAACGAAGGTCTGGGCGAAATAGGAGCGGGCGAGGCCATCGCCGCCACGGCAGCGGTGCTTATAAAAAGAAAGTATAAAAGAACGTTGTAGTAAAGGTGTTCGTAGATGACTTTGCGCTTATATAACAGCTTAACCAGACGGCTTGAAGAATTTAAGCCTCTGCAGAAAGGCAAGGTCGGGATATATGTTTGCGGGCCGACAGTGTATGGCCACGCCCATCTTGGACACGCAAAAAGCTACGTCAGCTTCGATATTTTGGTGCGGTATCTGCGGTATTTAGGATACAACGTTACTTATGTGCAGAATATAACCGATGTCGGTCATTTGACTGATGATGCAGACGAAGGCGAGGACAAGATTGCAAAGGCGGCCAAAAAGGAAAAGAAACACCCGATGGCGCTGGCTGAGTATTATACCCGCAGTTACTTCGAGGATATGGACAAGCTCAACTGCGTCCGGCCTGACATCAGTCCACGGGCCAGTGGCCATATAGTCGAACAAATAGATCTCGTTAAAACGCTGCTGGAAAGAGGTTTCGCTTACGAAGTTAACGGTTCTGTTTATTTTGATGTTCTGAAATTCCCCCAATACGGCAAACTTTCCGGCAGAAATGTTGAAGATATGCTGGCCGGTGCTCGTGTGGAAGTTTCGGCTGACAAAAAACACCCTTCGGATTTTGCGCTGTGGAAGAAGGCAGAGCCGAACCATATTATGCAGTGGCCGAGCCCGTGGGGGATGGGTTATCCCGGCTGGCATTTAGAATGCTCGGTGATGAGCACAAAATATCTGGGACAACCCTTCGATATTCACGGCGGGGGAATGGAAAACAAATTTCCGCACCACGAATGCGAAATCGCCCAGTCGGAGGCGGCCGGCGGCGTGCAGTTCGTAAAATACTGGCTGCACAATAATATGGTAACCGTTGACGGCCAAAAAATGGGCAAAAGCCTAAATAACTTTATCACGTTAAAACAGGTTTTTTCGGACTCGCAAGAACCCAAACACGACAAATTAACCAGAAAGTATGACCCTTTGGCGATTAGACAATTGATTTTAAACAGTCATTATAGAAGCCCGATAGATTTTTCCGATGCGGCGCTATTTGCGGCGCAAAGTGGTTACGAAAAAATAACTGCTACCGTTTTGGCCGTGAGAAAAGGACGGGATTCTGCGCCACAGGGACAACTCGACAAGAAAGTATTAGAACAATTAGAACAGATGAAAGAAAACTTTGAAGCGGCGATGAACGACGACCTGAATACTGCCGTCGCGCTATCGGTCATTTTTGATATTGCCCGATTAGCAAACACGCTGCTTGAGGGAAAAAGCGCAACCAAAGAGACCCTCAGTGCGATAGATGAATCATTTGGAAAACTGGGAGGCGACTGTCTGGGCGTAATAAAAGAGCAATACTCGCAAACTTTTACAGTCGATGCGAGTGATTTCGCGAACGTTTATCTTGAAAAGTTCAAGTTATTTATGGAAATAAGGGAAATAGCCAGAGAGCATAAAGATTTTTCAACAGGCGATGCTATTCGTGGATATCTAGGCACTTCTGGAATTGAGATAGAAGATAGCCCACAGGGTAGTTACATTGCAAATCTCGATGACTTTATAAAGCATTTTGAATCTCTTGTACGACAGGGTGATCGGAAAGAAGCGGAAACATATAAGCAGATAATATTGGAAGCGTTTAGGAAGAAGTACGCTAAATGAGAATTCTCGGCATAGACCCGGGTTTGCAGATTTGCGGATATGCCTGCGTGGAAATAGAAGGGGACAAAAATAGATTGGTCGAGGCAGGCACTATACGGACAGACGGAGATCTGGTGATAGAGGCAAGGCTGAACCAGATAGCAGAAGACTTAAAGACACTATTGGAAAAATTCGAGCCTGACGTTGTGGCGGTGGAGGAGTTGTATTCGCATTATACGCATCCGAAGACGGCAATCTTGATGGGACACGCAAGAGGCGTTATACTGCAAAAATGTGCGGAAACCTTGACGAAGGTCGAAAGTTTCAGCGCAACACGGATAAAGAAATCGTTGACCGGCAACGGCAGGGCGTCGAAAGAGCAGGTGCAAAGAACGATTCAGAGATTGCTGCTGCTGCCGTTTGTGCCGGAGCCAAACGATGTGGCAGACGCTGTTGCAGCGGCGATGTGCTGTGCAAATTCAATAAACAATTATGATAGCAAGGATTGAAGGAAAACTTGTTAAGTTAGATACTGAAAGTGCACTGGTGCAGGTTGGTGCGGTGGCTTATGAAGTGATGCTGCCGGGCTACTGCATAAATGCGCTGTCCGGCAGTATCGGTTCGGACATTACGCTTTGCACGATGGAATACTACGAAGGTTCGCTCGGCGGCGGAAATTTAGTGCCGAGAATGGTCGGCTTTCTCAGTCCGGGGGAAAGAGATTTCTTCACGAAATTTATCAGCGTTAAGGGTATAGGCGTAAAAAAAGGACTGAAATCGTTGACGATACCCATAGCTAATGTAGCAACGGCGATAGAGGCGGGCGATGACAAGATGCTGATGAGCCTGCCATCAATCGGCAAGAGAATGGCACAGCAAATCATTGCGGAGCTGAAGGGCAAGCTGCAAAGTTTCGCAGGAGGAGTCGAGTTCGAGCGGACAGGCGCCGGCTTTAAACCGTTCCAGGCGGAAGCACTCGAGATACTTATTGCCTGGGGCGAAAAAAGGAATGAAGCAATTGAGCTTGTCGAGCTTGCCTGCAGAAAACATCCTGACATAAATTCGGCAGAAGCGCTTGTGCCTCTGGTATACAGATTAAAACAGGGAATAGAAGTTTAAACGGATAAAAAAATGCCTGTAAACAGGATAATAAGCAGCCAATTGATGAACGAGCAGGAGGAGAATTTTAATGTCTCGCTTCGGCCGAAATTTTTAAACGAATGTGTCGGGCAGCAAAATGTCAGGGACAAACTCAGCATTGCCATAACGGCGGCAAAGAAGCGAGGCGAGCCGTTAGAACATATCCTGTTTTACGGTCCGCCGGGACTTGGCAAAACCACTTTGGCCAACGTTGTGGCAAATGAAATGGGCTCAAGGATACGCTGCTCATCTGGGCCGGCCCTGACTAAACAGGGCGACGTAATGGGGCTTCTAAGCAATATAAATACCGGCGACATACTTTTTATCGATGAAATTCACCGGCTGGCCACGCCGGTCGAGGAATTTCTTTATCCGGCAATGGAAGAGTTCAGGGTTGATTTTACCGTCGACAGCGGGCTGCACGCCAAAACGATAAACTTTCCGCTCAAGCGGTTTACTTTAATCGGTGCCACGACGCGGGCGGGACTGTTGAGTGCACCGTTACGCAGCCGGTTCGGAATGCTTTATCATCTGGATTTTTACAGCGCTGAAGAGCTAATGCTGATTTTGAAAAGGTCGGCACAGTTGCTGGAACTGCACTGCGAGGACGGGACTCTGGATTTGATTGCGCACAGGTCTCGCGGGACGCCGCGTGTTGCAAATAGGCTTTTAAAACGAGTGCGCGATTATGCACAAGTAAAAGGCAAAGGAGTTCTTAATACGAAAATCGTGGAAAGCGCACTTGCGATGGAGCAGATAGACCCGCTGGGACTGGACGAATTAGACAAATCATTTCTGCGAGCGCTGGTCAACGTATATGAAGGCGGGCCGGCGGGAATTGACGCCATCGCAGCAACGTTAGGCGAAGAAAGAGATACGCTCGAAGATGTAGTTGAGCCGTATTTATTGCAGATTGGTTTTGTCCGCCGAACAAAACGCGGCAGAGAAATTACAAAACAAGCCTGCGAGCATTTAGGTTTGAAATTCTCCCAAAAGAAAACTCCTGCCAACCGGCAGGAGCTTTTCGAGCAGGAAGAACGGGGATAGTTTTGAGTTCGTAGTTCGTAGTAACCACGGATTACGCGGAGAAGCAAAGGAGCGGGCTTATAAAATAATACTCAACTGGGCGGAGTTGGAATCAAGCGGGTAGCGTGCTGAGATAAGAGTAAAACGATTTAGGAGGATTATATGAGAAAAAAAAGACTGCCCCTCTTCAGTTCGTATGTTTCATTTGTTTTCATTACTTGTCTGGCTGGGTGTAATGCGCCTAAAAGCCAATTAAATGTGTTTAACGGTTATTACGGGGCAGCGGACTTTAACGAGGCTATAGTGTATGCGCAGTCAAAGATAGGCAAGACTGCAAAGCCGGACGGCGAGGATTTGCTGTGGTCGTTACAGGTCGCAGCCGCGGAACTGCAGGTCGGCGACTGCAACAAGAGTACTGAGTATTTCGACAGGGCGGAAGAGATGCTGAACTATTACGACTTTCAGAATGGGGCTGCTGCGGCTGTCGCCTCGACTCTTGTTAATGATAATGCGGTTGCTTATCTGGGGGAAGAGTACGACGGGGTGATGGTAAATACTTACAAGGCGCTGGGTTTTATGATACTGGGTAAATATGAGTTAGCGAGGGTTGAGTTTAACCGTGCATTGGACAGACAGACACGAGCAAAGGTGCTTTATACGCAGGAAATCGCGAAACTGAAAGACGAGGTGGCAAAGGAGCAGGAGTCGAAAAAGGATGTTGATTTGAAGAAAAACCTGGAAAACCCTAAAATTCAGGAGTTAATAAAGCAACAATATCCTTCCCTGTATGAGTACCGTGCGTATCCGGATTTTGTGAATCCATTTACGACATATCTGGCGGGGGTCTGTTTTAATCTTATGGATGATGAGCAGAAGGCTGTTGATTTGCTGAAAGAATCTGCGGGGATGGTGCCTGGTAATCGGTATATAACGGAGGATTTTGCGGCTACGGAGAATTTTATGCAGGGCGGAGGCAGGATTGACAATATTGTCTGGGTAATATTTGAAAACGGACTCGGGCCTACGAAAGAGGAGTTCAGGGTGGATTTGCCCCTGTTTCTTGTTACAAACCAAGTCAGGTATGTTGGAATCGCATTGCCGAAACTGGTGCCCGGCAGGCAGGCATACAGCAATCTTATGGTTAATGCGGGCGGCAAGGAGTACCGGACCGAGCTTGTAGCGGACATGGAGCATGTAATACAGACCGAATTTAACAAGGATTTTCAGGGGACACTGACGCGGGCGATAGTATCAGCATCGGTCAAGGCGGCGGCGCAGTATGCGATAGAGCAGCAGAACAACGACAGTGCAGGGAAATCCTTTCTTGCCATTGCGACGGCGGTTTATTCATACGCAACGACGGCGGCGGATGTCAGAATCTGGACGACTTTGCCGAAAGATTTTCAGGTTGCAAGGCTGCAGATTCCGGCTGACAGAAATATAGCCATTTTTTCACCTGAAGGGGTAAAGCTTTTGGATATAAATATTGCTCCTTGCAACAATGCAATCGTCTATGTTAAAATGCCGTTCAAGACAGCCAAGCCGTTTTGTGGTATTATAAAATCGAGTCCTTAATTATTTAGGAGTATGAGATATGAAAATACTGATTTTGCTTTCGGCAGCACTTATAGTTTTCACGACGGGGTGCAGCCCGCAGGGGGAGCCGAGGGTGAACGTAAGAGAAGAAGTGGCAAGCGACACCCTTGCCAGCAATATCGTCATCCGGCCTGTAACGCACGCGTTCAGTGCCTTAATCGGCGAGGGCATAGTTGTGAATGATGCCATAACCAAAAGAAACGAAGCCGGTTTGCTCGAGGTTCATATCAACGGATTCAACAAGTCATTCAATACCAAACGGTTCAGGTACAGGGTAGAATGGCTCGATGAGACGGGTGCGGCAATCGAGACAAAAACAAGCGTATGGCTGCCGATGTCGGCGATGGGCAAGCAGCCGTTTAGTTTTAAGGTGGTGGCTCCGAGACCGGAGGCGGTTAATTTCAGAATGGATACCAGAAAATGGGAGAATTAACAATGAATAAAATGATAGGTTGTTTGATGGCGGCAATAACGCTGTTTGTTATCGGATGTGAGACAAAAACGACTAATATTGATGTTATCAACGATGAGGGCAAGCCGGTTATGTCGCTGGACTACAGGGATTTTGACCAGGCGGCAAGCAAGATGGTCCAGTCAATGCTTGCATCGGGTGCGATTAAAAAACAGGGCGGCGGCAGATATGTTGTTGCAACCAGCAGAATCACTAATGACACTATGCAGAGAATCGACATCGACCAGTTAATGGCAAAGATTGAGCAGGAATTGCTCAACAGCGGGCAGGTGGTTATGACTTCTGCTGTCGGCGCACAAAGCTCTACGGACCCGTTGGTGCAGGATGCGAGAAAATTGAGGGATTCTGAGGAATTCAACCAGAACACAATAGCTGCGAAGAAGACGCTTGTTGCACCGGAACTTAGCATTTCGGGGAAAATCTTTCAGAGAAATATACCTTATGATAAGGGTACACAACAGGTCGAATATTATTTCGAGTTGAAGGTGACGGACCTCAAGTCGGGTTTAAGATTGTGGCAGAATGAAACACTAATCGGAAAACGCGGAAGCAGTAAAACAGTTGCGTGGTAAATCCGCCTGTAACGGATGAATCCACCTATGGCGGATAAATCTTTACCGTCGAAAGAGGGCAAATTTAGAGGTGCGAAAAATGAAAAGAATATATTTAGCGATGGCCGTCGGATTTTTCGTTTTGGCAAGTTCCTTCGCCAGCGAGCCCAATAACGTTTCAGTTTATGAAGTAAACGGTGAGGGCAAAGATAAGGATGCTGCAATTAAAAATGGATTATATATGGCAGTAAGCCAGGCGAGAGGCGTTAGGGTTGGTTCCGGCAGCTATGAATTCGGCTATGCCGGCGCGAGTGTGGATGTCAACAGCCGACAGGGGGACAGAAAAATCGATTTCGATGCAGTGAATGTTGCGACGAGAGGAACGGCCTACACCACTGAAATCGGCGGGCTGGTCAAAACATATCAGGTTCTCGAAGAGAAAAAAACCGGTGACGGCTCTGTGGCAGTGAAACTAAAGGTGTGGGTTTATAACCTTGCATCGGGCGGTTCCAGGAGAGTCAAGGTCGCCATTATGCCTTTTAAGGTGATGACGGACACGTATAACTTTGGTCCGACGAAAGTTCCTGCGGAGAAATTATCTGTGATACTATCGCAAGAAATCGCAGTTGCTATGGTCGAAACTAATAAGTTTAGTGTGCTTGACAGAGAGTATGTTGTTGATTTTGCAAGAGAGAGGCACTTATTGCTTGCGTCGGATGCGCCTCTTTCCGAACTGGCGAAGCTAACAGAAACGCTGGGAGCCGATTATATGATGGTTGGAAACATATCGGATGCAAGGCTCGAAAGAAAGGATATTGAGCTTGCAGCTGCAGGGCAAACGGTGCAGAAATGGAGAGCGAGGTTTGTCTTCAATTATCGTCTTATTGCCGGGACTACAAAAGAGATTATCCTCGCTGGCGTTGTTGACAAGTATCTTGAAAATGAAGAAATAAGGGCCCTTTCACGTGAATGGAATTCGGAGAACTGGGACTTTGCCGAAATCAGGGACGGTATTGCTGCACTTGTCACAGAAGATGTTGTAAAAAATATTCTCGACCATCTCTATCCGATTAAGGTTGCCTCCGTCGAAGCCGACAAGGTGATTATCGACCAGGGCGGCGGCAAGGTTAAGGAAGGTATGCTGCTGGATGTGTTCAGTCAGGGTAAGGAACTGTTTGACCCAGACACGAAAGAGTCGCTGGGAAAGCTTGAAACCCTCGTCGCAATAATAAAAATTACAAAAGTCTCGCAGAAGATTTCTTACGCCGAGGTCGTCGAGGGCGACAAAATCAGGATAGAAAAAGGTCTTATCTGCAGGATTAAACAGATTGAGAAAACCGAGCCGGGCGCCAAGTCTGATATTAAAACAACCGAGACCGGCGGTGTAATCCTGCCCTTTGATAAGAAATAAACCGCTGCAGAGAGAACTATTTCTCTTGAGACGAGTTTGCAGCGGAGAGGTTGCAAAGTAGAATAGAGGACAACGGGGTCGGTAAATACAAACGCCCGGACGGCGGACGTTGAAAGGGGGACACATAACCAGATATGGGTGTTTCGGCAGAGGGTTTTTGGGCAAGGTGAGTGATTGACCGGCTGCGGTGGTTGGTTTATAATGCGACTCAAATCGACAGGGTCTTTTTAATGGCGAATTTGGAAGAGCAGGTTTTGGTTATTGAGAGGAAGGTGCTGGAACAGGTGGGGATGTTCCAAGGACTTGCCTTCGATGTGAAAAATTATCTGGACAGGATATTTGCCCCCGGCGTCCCCCGTTTCCTGCCTCGCTCGCAGGCGGAAAAAGACCCCTCCTATAAGCAGCTTATTCCTTACGTGATTATGGCCTGCAACGGCAAAGTTCTCAGCTACGTAAGAGGAAAACGTGCAGGGGAGAAGCGACTTACCGGGTTGCGGTCTATCGGTATAGGGGGACATATAAATCCGATTGATGCTGATAACAATCTTTTATTTGCTTACTTATATGAAAATTATCTTGCTGCCGTTGAGCGGGAAGTAGCTGAAGAAGTGTCTGTCGAAACTATCCATGCCGACCGCATTGTAGCCCTGCTTAACGATGAATCCAACGAGGTCGGAAGCGTGCATTTAGGCGTAGTTCACTACTGGCTTCTGGATGCCCCCAAGGTAAGCAGAAAAGAACAGATGATTACCCAGATGACTTTTATGACGACTGCGGAATTGCAGCAGGTCCGCGATAGTATGGAGACGTGGTCGCAGTTATGTCTGGCCGGCCTTGACAAAATTTAAGGCATCTCTGAGAGTTACCGCCGGCGGGCCGGATATTAAAATAGTTTCTCCGATTTGGGGGACACCAAATCGTTTGTAAGAAAAAGCGGACCAGTCAAACCACAGCCAGTAAAAAGTTGGGTCATCGAGTGAAGTCTCGAAACGGAAGGCAATTTCGGCGGGCAGTTTATGAGAATCGACCGTAAGGATTTCAACCGACAGGTTCTTTAAGATTTGCTTTTCGCCTTTTTCGTAACTTTGGTCGCCGATAAATAAACTGTTCAGCACGCCGAACAGGTTGGCAAAAGGCAAAGGGCTGTTCTGAGAACTTTCAAACATATTCGATGAGGCACATTTAATAATAAGTGTTCTTTCGTCAGTTCTTGTAACTTCGAGACCGGTGCAGCCAAGAGCCAATGTTCTAAGTGTTTTGGGGACAGGTTCATTGTAATAAGCCCTGTAAAAAGGCGTATACGAGAGCATAAGCTGACAGGGGGCGTTTACGACTATCACATTTTGATTGTTAATATTCAATGATGGCGGAATGTCGACCAGACGTGTCAAAGTATTAAAAGTGAAGGGAGTCATTTTTGATGTCATTATCCTGCCGGCAATTGCTGAAGGGATATGTGCAAGAATTAATATCACGCACATCGTCCAGGCAGGTATTCTGTAAAGAAACGATTTCGGCAACCAGCTTTCCTTTGTGAACAGGCCTGCAATAAAAGTCGCAATCAGGCCAAACGCTGCAACAGCCACAAAGCCGAGATTTTTCCCTGTAGGAGTAACGGTTGCTGCCGGAATAGCAGCGAAAATAAGTGCAGTAAACCAGAATAAAGCCGTCTTGTTTTTTTTCAGCAAAGGCAGAAAAACAGTCAACGCAGCAAGAAAAAATGCGAGATAAAATATGAAAGCTATTTTTTGTAAAGAGCCGTTCAGCAGAAATAAACTGTCCGGCGATATACCTGAAATCTGCCCGCCAAGCAGGATAAAAGCTCTTTCAGATAACTGTTTTAGAAAACGCAGCGGCTCATTTCCCGGGTCAATGTAACCGCCCATTTCAGAGACGCCATATCCAAGCAAATCGTAGATGATGCGCCACAGGATAATAGTAAAAATAGAGGGCAGTAAACTTAAAATGCGGCGAAATAGAGGCGTTTGTTCGAAGATTAGAGCATACGCAAGAAGAAAAGCAAATGTCGAGATGCCTGCTTCATTGGAAAGAAGAGACAATGCGAGGAAAAGATTAGATAAGATTGCCGCAGAAAAGGATTTCGCCGAACGCCATTTATGAAATGTATACAGACACAATAGTCCAAAAAATAATGATACGATAAATCCCCTGTTTGCAATAAACATTACCGGGAAATAAGTATTTTTATCAAGCAGAAAAAGGACGGCGGCAAATCCTGCGACCCAGCCGGGACCGATTAAGCTGCGATAAACGACGGCAGCCAGAAACGCTGCCGCCGCAAACCACATAATGTTGTGTATGTGCATCAGCGCAGGCGAATTTGGAAACCAGCGATAATCGAGCCAATGCGTGAATGCAGTAAGGGGACGCCAGAGAGAGCCTTTCAGATTGTTGGATACCCACCAGGGAAGGGTGCCGTAATCTTTCGCCAGTTTTAGATTTTCTTTTTTGCGGTTAAAACCGAAAAGGTCAAACAGGACTGTAGAAAATTTACCGGGATTTTCAGGCACTAAACCTGTATCATACAATCTCGAAGGTATCCGGTCAGGTTTAAGCTGTGCCGGCCTTTGCAGCAAGTCGTCCATCATTAATCCTGACTTTACGGCAGGCAGCATAATTATAAAAGCGACAGCAGCCAGAATCATCGGCAGGAATCGGCGTTCCGAAATCTGTTTCATATATGAAATACCTATTTAAGTATATGCTTTGCCATTTTTGGTGGCTTATGCAGAAGTTCCGTGAAGTGGTGAATTAGAATTTTTTCGATTTCGTTGAGTGTTTTTTCATTCGCATCGGCAAGCAGCTTCAAATTACTCAGACATTTTGCGGCATTAGGAGAAAGCCTGACTTTGTCAACGAAGGCGGATTCACAATCCCTGCAAATCAGGCCGTTGACGGAACTGCTAAAATATAGTTCGTCGCTCGCTGCTCGTCGCTCGTTGCTCGCCTTGCAATTAGCGCAGTGATTTAGGACCGGCTGAAGACCAATTTCGTTGAGCAAGGATAACTGGAACAATATCAACAATGATACGGTCGATGGCCGGCTTTGCATTTCGCTGGTATTTTTCAGGAATTGCAGGAAGCTGTCAAAAAGCTGCGGGTGGGGGTCGTAATCCTTTGTGAGTTTGTCCAGCAGTTCGACTGCGAACAGGCAGCTATTCATTGCGGAAAGATTACGAGCAAGGCCGCTGAAACTATCCTGTGGTTCGAATTCCGTCAGGGCAGCAAGTTTATCATCCGTAGTTGCGGAAAAGACGATTCTGCCCGTTGAGAAAATTTCAATCGGCCCGCCGAACGGTGATTTCGGTCGCTTTGAACCTTTGGCGATAGTGCCGATTTTGCCGGTGGTCCTTGTAAAAAAAGTTACTACCTGCGAGGTCTCGGAATAGTCAACGGCACGTATGCAAACAGCCTGGTCTTTGGTCAACATTGTTATTCAGCGTATAGTTTGGTATGGCATTATACCGTATCGGTGCCGATTTTGCTTTCCGTAGTTTTTTGAACTCTTATGCGTTTTATCCGTCTGGTTTCGGCGGCAACTACGATGAATTTGAGATTTTTGTAATCGAAACTTTCGCCGGTTTGTGGAACATAGCCTAACTGCGACAGGACAAAGCCGCCTATGGTGTCATAGTCTTCGCTTTCCGGCAGGCTCAGGCCGCATTGATTGTTCAGGTCGTAGATAAGCGTTTTTGCATCGGCCTCGATTGTATTGGGGTCGATTTTTTTGATGTATTTCGGCCTGCTCTTTTCATATTCATCCGTTATCTCGCCGACAAGCTCTTCAAGAATGTCCTCGATACTGATAATGCCTGCTGTTCCGCCGTATTCATCGATAACGACCGCTATGTGCAGTTTCTGGTCCTGGAATTCGTGGAGCAGTTCCCTGAGCGGTTTTGTTTCGGGTATAAAATAGGCCGGCCTTAGTTTCTCCTGTGGTCTGAAGTCCAGCGGGTTTTTACCGACCTCCGTCAGCAGGTCTTTGGCATAGATAAATCCTATTACGTTATCTATATTGTTCTCATAAACCGGCACTCGCGAATGTCCTGTCAGGGTAATGGTATCAAGAATTGCCTGCAGACCAGCGGACGCTTCGACAGCCACCATATCCGTGCGTGGGGTCATAATCTCGCCGGCGGTCGTTTCGCTCAGCTCAAGCACGTTTTCAATCATTTCCTGCTCTTCCTCGTCAACGACACCTTTGAGCTTTTGCATTTCGAGTTCGGTCAGAAATTCTTCTTCCTGTCTTTCAGGCGTAGCTTCAGGCGCACCTGTGAGCCGTCGAACAAGGTTGTCATATAACTGAAAGACATAAAGAATCGGCCAGACCGGTATCGCAGAGGACATCAGAATTCCGTATGTCAGGCCCAGGATTTTTTCGCCCGCATATTTGGCCCAGGCGTGAGGTATCATCAGACTGAATATTGAAAAAATCAGAATTGCTGCCGCAAAGGCAGTCAGATAATCAACTGTTCGCAAAGGTCCGTGGCGAAGAGTTGTAAAAAGCACCAGCAGCAGAATCAATATCCCCATATTACAGATAAGCCGATACAGGGTGCATGACCAGGCCAGTTTCTCACTGTGTTTTACAAGGTTGTCGACAAAGTTTTCTCTGCCGGCCGCCCGAAAGGCTTCCTGCAGCCTGGCACGCGAAAATATCTGCAGTGCAATAGCGTTGACGGAAAAAAACAAGGACCCGCCCGCAAGCAGGCAAATCAGCACTATGATTTCACGCAGGTTCATATTTGTCAGCCGATAGTCGTTGGTTTCAGGCTTTTTCCTTTCCTGATGAATTATATATTAAACCATAGCCGAATTGCTGCAAAATTTTATCTTCGGTGCTGTGCATTTTTTTTGCCTCTCTAACTTTAAGGTCGTTAAATCCGAGATTGTGCAGCAGGCCGTGGGTTATATAAAGGGCCAGTTCCGCTTCCGGCGTGTGTCCTCGCTGTCTCGCCTGTCTGACGGCCAGTTCGCCATTGACAATCAGCTCAAACAAACCGGCAGGGTTTGTCTTATCCGATAAATTGAAACTTATACAGTCGGTAACAGACCCGCGATTCAGAAACCGCCTGTTCACCCTGCGGATTTCGGCGTCGCCGGTTATCATAATACTGACGGTTGCTTTTGAAATCTTAAAACGTGTGCAGACAGTTTTGACCAGTTTTTTAAGTCGGGACAAATTAACAGAGATGTTTTCAAATTTTTTCGTGATTTGAACAGTGATATTCTGTTTGTGTTTATCAGCGACCATATATTAATTACTTTTTGGTTCAGCCTGTTCAGGATGAGGCTGGACGCCTTCAGAGGGATGAGTTTCTTCGGGATAAGCAATTCGGCTGTGATAATGTGCCGCAAGAGTCCTGGAAATGCTTGATTCTATCTGACTGAGTTCCCGCAAAGACAGGTCGCATTCATCGAATTGGCCATCCTGAAGACGCTTCATAACTATATTATGCACAAGAACCTCTATTTTTGTCGGCGTCGGTTCGCTCAGCGCCCGCGAAGCGCTTTCCGTGGTATCGGCTATCATCACAATGGCGGCCTCTTTGGTCCGTGGTTTCGGGCCGGGATACCTGAATTCACTTTCGGAAAGCTCATATTGTTTTTCGTCATATTTCTTTTTGGCCACGTTGTAAAAATACTCAATCAGCGTCGTGCCGTGATGTGTCTCGATAAACTGCCACAGCACCACAGGCAGACCGTATTCTCTGGCTATCTCTATGCCATCCTTGACGTGACCGGCAATAATCAAATGGCTCATTGCAGGCGACAGCTCTTTATGCCGGCTGAAGCCTATCTCATTTTCGATAAAATAAGTCGACTTGTTGATTTTGCCGATGTCGTGATAATATGCGCCAACCCTGCACAAAAGGCCGTTGCGGCCGATTGCTTCGGCGGCGGATTCCGCAATTGAACCGACCAGAAAACTGTGACTGAACGTCCCCGGTGCCTCTATGGCAAGCCTTTTTAACAAAGGCTTATTTGCGTCGCTGTAATCCAGCAGCGTCATATCGGTCGTTATACGAAAAGCCTTCTCTATAAGCGGAAGAAGACTCTGAATGATTATACCCACCGAGAACACCGCCGCTGCGTGATAACCTGCATTGCGAGAGACATCGGTAAGACGAGGGTGGTTCTGCGTTAGAAAATCCAGTGAGATTGCCATTACAAAAACTATTACGGAAGACAAGGCACTGACCTCAAGCAGTTTCGTTCTTGTGCGGATTTCTTTGAGCGTAAAACAGCAGGTAATAGAGCCGGCCGCTATTATAAGAAAAAGGCTTATAGCCGGCACCTGTTCCACGGCTAAGCAGGCAAAAAGGCAGTAAAATATGCACATTCCGATTGCGAAGCGTTGATTGTAGGCGAGCATCAAAATGACGGCAGTGATAAAAGCCGTGCCGGTCGCCCAGAATGTGCTATTTGTCAGCAGCACCCCAAGTTTGGTTGCTGCCAGCAGCGAAATAAACAGGCAGGCCAGTGCCAAAGTTCTTATATGGTTCTGAATGATTCGCTTTTGGAAACTGTTGATGTAAAAAGCTGCCGCCAGTGAAATCAATAATACTATAGCTGTTATCGGTATAAGGCCGAGATAATGAGTCTGCTGAATCAGCTCAAATGACAGGATAGAAACGCAGAGTCCAACGAAGAGCAGCCATATCAGGGCCGACACAAAAACGTGTATGTTGGTCAACTGGCTTATTTGCAAAAGCTGTTCAGCAGCAGAGCCTTTGGGCATCTGACTTCGCCACGGATTTGTCTTTTTCAAAAACCCCATTTATTTGCTATGTCCTTTAAAACACAAAGCACAAAATATCTTTTCAGCTAATGGCCCCGTAGTCCTGTGTCTGCGGTTTTGAATCGCTTTTATGTTTCTCATTTTTACGTTTATATTTTTTATATGCTCGCACGATATTCTGCACAAGCCTGTGCCGCACGATGTCGCTCTGGGCCAGCTCCACACAGCCTATGCCCCTGATTCGCTGCAGTATTTCTATCGCATCGACCATTCCGCTTTTCTGGCCGAGCGGCAGGTCTATTTGCGTTATGTCGCCGGTAATTATCATTTTGGAGCCTCTGCCCATTCTGGTCAGCATCATCAGCATCTGTAAAGGCGAGGTATTCTGCGCCTCGTCGCAAATGATAACTGCTTCGTTCAGCGTTCTGCCTCTCATAAAAGCAAGCGGAACGACCTCGATGATGTCCAGTTCCATAAATTTTCTCATCTGCGCAAAGTTCATCATATCGCCGAGCGCATCGAAAAGCGGCCGAAGATACGGATTTACCTTTGCCTGCAGGTCGCCTGGCAGAAACCCCAGTTTTTCTCCCGCCTCGACGGCAGGTCTGGCAAGCACAATCCGCCTGACCTGCTTTTTCTTCAGTATTGAGACCGCCACCGCAACTGCGAGATACGTTTTGCCTGTGCCTGCGGGTCCTATGCAGAACGTAAGGTCGTTGCCCAGCATTGTCTCGATATATTTTAACTGCCCTTTAGTGGTCGGTTCGATGACCTTTTTGTGCGAGTAAACGGTTATGGCTTCGCTGGTTTCGTCGACCGCCGGCGACTCGTATTCGCTCAGAATAAAGCTCACGTCAGCCGGTGTCAATGAGCCTTCCTTGATAAGATGTTTTTGCATCCTGTCGACGACTTCGACGGCGGCATTTACATCCTTTTCTTTGCCGTTGATTATTAAATTGTTCTGCCGGGCGGTAATCTGCACGCCAAGCGACTGGCGCAGGAGACGCAGATGAGCATCAGCCGGGCCGAACAACTCAAGCTGCCTATGGGCAGGTTCTAATTGTATGGTGACTTCCAAAGTCTATCTTCCAAAAAGCATAAAAAATAAGTAAGCAAACGGTGCCGCTCCAAGAGGCGAATCAATTACGTCAAGTATGCCGCCGAAACCCGGCACATTGTTTGAGGCGTCTTTTTGCTCGGCATCCCGTTTCATCATAGATTCAGCCAAATCTGCGAACTGGCCTACAAAGGCAAAACAAACGCCGAAAACCACGGCCTGCCATTTGGACATTATATCAAAATTAAGGGCAAATATAATAGAAACCGCTACCGCTGCGATGATGGCGCTGGCCATCCCTTCCCAGCTTTTACCGGGGCTGATTTTGGGTGAAAATTTATGTTTGCCGTATAAACTACCTATGGCATAAGCCCCGATGTCAGCGGATTTTACGACGAAAACATACATAAGCAGGGGCCAAAGGCCGAAATCAATCCTGATGGCTGGCAGGAAACTGCTCAAAAACCCAAGATATGCTACCGAAAAATAACTCACGCCGCAGTTGGCCAATACCGATGAAAGGCCGTAATAAATTCGCTGATATAAAAGCAGTGCGGCCAGCACAAACGCCGACAGGAAAAATAAATACAGATGCAGCGGCATTTCTATAAATTGCCGCCAATACCAGCTCGTAGCAAAAAAAATCGATGCAACTATACAAACGGGCGTGAAAATCTTAAGGTTTTTCGCAGCGGCGAGCCTTGATAACTCAAACTGGGCAGGGATTATCAGCAAAGCAATAAGAATACAAAGCAGCGTCCCTTTTATGGGCTTATCATCGACAGCAGATACGGTCAAGGAACCGTCCAGCCAGCCGTCAAAAACCACAACGGCGGTAAAAAATACCGTCATCACTGTGCCGAAGATTAGTCTGTATCTGAGCATAATTTACCGTAAAGAAACAGCTTGCTTATTGTCTCATAACGCTGCCAAACCGGCGGGTTCGTTTCGCATAAGCCGATATGGCTTTTTCAAGGTCTGATTTTTTAAAATCGGGCCAAAGAGTTTTTGTAACATAAAACTCACTGTATGAAATCTGCCACAGCAGAAAGTTGCTGACTCTTAGTTCGTTTGCAGTTCGTATCAGCAAATCGGGGTCTGCAAGGCCGGCGGTATATAAATGCTCACTGATACACCGCTCGTTAATGTCCTCGAGATTTATTTTCCCCTCTTTGTATTCCTGGACGATTTTTCTGGTCGCATCTATAATTTCCGTTCTGCCGCCGTAGTTAAGCGCCAGCGCAAGTATCATTCCGGTATTGGCAGAGGTCAGTTCCATAGTTTTTTTAAGCTCAGTTTTTACTCCCGAAGGCAGTTGGGCCATTCGACCGAGATGCACCAGCTTTACATTATTTCTCGTCAGTGTTGGTCGGATTTTAATAAGGTACTGAGTATAGAGGTTCATAAGGGCGTCAATCTCTTCCTTCGGCCTTCTCCAGTTTTCCATACTGAACGAGTAAAGCGTCAGAGATTCGATGCCGAGGTCGACGCAGCACTGTGCTATTTTCTCGACCGTTTTTCCTCCTTGTCGATGTCCCTCGGGTCGCGGCAGGTTTCTTCTTTGTGCCCAGCGGCCGTTGCCGTCCATAATTATCGCAATATGCCGCGGCAGATGTTCGAGCGGGACGCCGAGCCGCTCAGCGGTTCTCTGCAGTTTGTTACTTTGCCTCAAAATTTTTGTATTCCGGCTCAAATGAAAATTATCTGAATATTGTCTGGTTTCGTTTTGGCCCGACGCCGATGATTGTGATGGGCCTTTTAAGTAATTTTTCGAGCAGCTTGATATAATTTTGTGCTTTTGGAGGCAAGTCATCGAAGCTGCTTACGCTGCTTATGTCCTCTTCCCAGCCTGCGGCTGTTTCATAAACGCACCTGGCCTTTGCAAGTGCAGACGAACTCGTCGGGAAAAATTTTACCTCTCGCCCGTCTATATTATATGCGCTGCATACCTTTATCTCTTTGAGACCTGTGAGTGTGTCAAGGTGCATCAGCGCAACGCAGTCTATCGAACCGATGGTTATAGAATAGGAAGCAGCAACGGCATCGAACCAGCCGCACCGGCGGGGTCTGCCCGTTGTCGTGCCGTATTCGTGTCCTCTGTCGCGGATGCGCCGGCCGATTTCGTTGTCCTGCTCCGTCGGAAGTGGACCTGAGCCGACCCTCGTCGTGTAGGCCTTTGCCACGCCGATAAATTTGTCGACCATTCTTGCCGGCACGCCGCAGCCGGCTGACATCCCCAGCGAACTTGCGTTTGAGCTGGTTACAAATGGAAACGTCCCGTGGTCCAAATCGAGCAGCGAACCCTGCGCACCCTCGAAGAGAACAGATTTGCCTTTGGCAATAGATTTATGCAGAAATTCGGTTGTGTCGGTTACGAATGGCAGGAGTCTCTCGGCATAAACCTCACATTTTTTGAATATTTCCTCGGCGTTCATCGGCTCGGTTTTATAAAGTACCGCAAAAATTTTGTTTTTGTAGCCGACGATGGTCTGAAGCTTCGTTTTGAGATTTTCAAGGTCTCTCAAATCCGCCATACGGACGGCATAGCTTCTACCGACCTTATCGGCGTAGCACGGACCGATGCCGCGAATGGTTGTGCCGATTTTATCTTTTCCAAGCGATTCTTCACGCAACTGGTCTTCTTTTTTATGATAGTCAAGGACGACGTGGGCGTTCTCGCTTATAAACAATCTCTTTTCCAGTGATATGTTTTTCTTTGCCAGAATTTCGATTTCATTTATCAGGCAGTCTGGGTCGACCACAACACCGTTGGCAATTATGCAACTGATGCTCGGCCTGACAACGCCGCTCGGCAGCAGGTGTAATGCGAATTTATCATCGCCCACGACAACGGTATGGCCGGCGTTGGCGCCTCCGCCGTAGCGGACCACTATATCGCTTTTCTCGGCGAGGATGTCGACAACCTTGCCTTTGCCCTCGTCGCCCCACTGTAAACCTGTAACGCAGTAATTCATACGCATCAGCTTTCTGAAAAGTATCCTCAAAGATAAACCGCAACAGATTACAGCACAGACGTAATCCTATTGCGGTTTGACCGATTAAATTTTAGGTATTATTACAGTAACTTCAACCGATTTTTGCCGCCAGATGCTCCAGAATCGCCTCAAGATTATCATACATTCTGTCACTCAGTTTGCGGTCAATTTCATTGCCCTGCTCGCCCTTATATGTAATGACAAAATACCCTTTTGAGTCAAAATATGTCCTATCTATCTTCTGTATCGAGTCGTAAGGGATTTGTTCCGTGCTGCTGATAATCAATTTATTTTCATCAGCCACCAGTTTTTTGTCTTTTATTCTCCATAATCTTACCGCGAGAACAACGGCGGCGACCGCGAGAAATATCGGGGCCTTCTGATTGAATATCATTGTATCGCTTGGTTTGCCGTCCTTGACGTGCTTGTCGTAAAAACTGCGGCGGTGCGACCACTCATATTTACTCAGATAGCCGTCATAAGCAAATATGGCCGCAAAAACAACGCAAAAGAGAATATAAAGTTTTAAGTTGCTTCTTGCGTATCTGCTTGCAGGGGCTTCGATAGTCATTACAAAATTCTTCCGTGAATCCGGGTTATTCATTTAATCTTTTTTGTGCAATAACGTTTATCAGGGGCTGAACGAAGTTCGGCATTATTTTTTCAGCCATAAGCTCCTCAGCCAGCCGGCACTGACGCTCGAAGGATTTCAGTGCGTCGAATTTTTCTTCGCCCGACGTATATTGGCGTATTGAAAAAGATAAAGTTATCGTCTCTTCGCGATTTTGAATCTGTTTGTCGGGTTCATAAATACTCGTTTTGGACTCGACGCTTATCCTTGCCTGTGTCCGGCAGTCATCTGATAACGCCACCACCATTACCGGCGAGCAGCCGACGGGTTTGGCTGCCGGTAAATCCAGCAGGCAGTTGAAGGCACTTGAGCTTAGCAGGGCCTCTGCGATGACCTCATCGTGATTGCCCGTATAGTCGAAGTCCATAGTGAAGGTAACGTCCAGCGAATCGATATCGAGATGGCTTACCCCAAGCATAAAGGGGACAAGGTCAAGTATGAGCCTGTCCTGTTTGTAGGCATCTTCGAAGCAGGCCGGGTTTACCATGCCGCAGCCTATATGGTCCGTATGCAGAGTTACCCAGCGGTATTGTGCGGCATTGCGGTTTTCTTCGAGGCAGTACTCATCGTTCTCTCTGCGGTAGAACCAGCTCATAGCGGGAAAGTGTTTTTGTATCCGCTCAAAAAATGTCAGAATAGTATCTCGCTGCATCGGCAGGTTGAGTTTGGTGTTGATATACATATCGAGGTAAAAATCATCGCACAGTGAACTGTAACTGTTTGACATAATTAAAAAACTCCGGAAATCTTATAACGGAGGAGATTTTTCACTGCATAAGAAATTCGCCAGAATTCCAAGTTTCGCAAAACTGCTCCGTCTTGTTTATTATACATTCGGACAACCAGTTTCCCAACCTTTTTTGGTCTAATATTAAGATTCTACAACATATCTTTGCCGAAAAAAGCATATAACAAAGCATTCTTAGCTTTGCCGCAGGGTATAAAGCATCGTAAAAATCGCTATGGCGTAACAGTAAAATGCAAAAAATTTAAGGTTCGCCGTTCTGGCAGTCCTGATTAAAAGTTTAATCGCAGGAACGCCCACAATCGCAGCGATAAGTAAACCCGTAAGAATCGAATCAAGCGGCAAGACTGCCGTCCCGATTTTGTCGAATTCCTTAATTATCTCCACCGCCGTTGCGCCCAGGATAGCCGGTATTGCCAGCAGAAAGCAGAATTCAACTGCCCATCGGCGGCGCAGGCCAAGCAGAATGGCGACACATATCGTCGCACCGCTGCGGGATATGCTCGGCAAAATTGCAGCAGCCTGTGCGACGCCCACCGCCATCGCAGCAACAATGCCGAATTGTCGCAGGCCCATTTTCGTCTTTTTGCGAAAATCTGTAATCTGTAAGATAATCCCGTTGACAAACCACAGCACCGCTAACAATTTCAAACTGCCGAAAGAAGCGGCGAGATAATCCTTGAACAGCATTCCCAGTATGCCGGTTACAAAAGTAGCTGTAACTGCCAGTGTAAGGATGTGGACGGACGGACTCCTTGAGTAAATTTCAGTGAAGGATGACCCGTATTTTTTATAATCGAACAAATTTTTGACAAAAGCGATAATAGGTTTGTAGAAAACGACAAAAATTGCAATTACCGTCCCTACGTGAACGGCAAGGTCGAACAGTAGCATCTCCGGCTTTTCAGAATTCAGGCCGAAAAGATTTTCAAACAAGACCAGATGACCGCTTGACGAAACCGGCAGGAACTCGGTCAATCCCTGAACAGCGCCGAGAACAGCCGCCTGAAAAATATTTAGCATCGCATTGTCGCTGCAAGGCAGTAACCCGCCGAGGTATTTGATGATGCCGGCTTTATAGCACAACAGCAGCACAATGCCGGCGTATACACCTCCCAGCAAATCATCGGCAAGAATACCCCAGCCCTGCGGGAGTTTTTCGAGCCTGCGTATAGGCCAGGGCTTGACTATGTCGAAAAATCTGAAAATCAAAAAACCTGATACTGAAGCAACCAGAATCATCTCTTTTGATACCACACCGGCAATCAGAAATGTAATTGCCTGACCTGCGGTTTCATCGACCACCACTTCTCCGGGGTCATTTCTGCCGGTTGCTACTATTGAAGCAGGGGCAAATTTAACACAGACGGCCGAGCAGGCTAAAACTATCACCGCCATCACTATTGTGGATAGTGCAGATGACATATTGAAGTAGCACATCATCGCGAAAACAAAAACCGGCGGCAGCGACCCCCAGCTTCCCGGTGCAATAGGCAGCCAACCGAGCCCAAAACACGATGTCAGTAATCTTTTCATAATCGGCCAAAGGATTATACAAACTTCTGTCAGATTTTTTCGAGCATTTTCAGACAAAATCTGTCGGTCATACCTGCTATATAATCACAGACCGTCCGCTGCAGGCCCTCAGTTTCTATCAGCCGCCGGAAGTAGTCCGGCATCAGGGTCGGTTTTTGACAGAGACCCTCAAAAAGCTTCACCAGCCAGCTTTTGACCTGCTCCGTTGTTTTTATCAGGGTTTTATGCTGATAAAAATTTTCCATCAGGAATCTTTCCATCTCGGCAATTTCAGAACAGCTTTTGTCTGAAAACGCAATCAGGTTTTTGCCTCTGATATATACGTCCCTGATTGTTTTCACGTTCATATCTCGCAGCGCCTTTTGACTCGCACAGATACAGTCGCTCACAAGCTTGTCAATAATTGCCTTTGCAGTTCTTATGTTGCTGGTCGTTTTGTCCTGTATCGTGCGGGCATTTATCCTGTCTTGGGCATCGGCGAATATCTTTATGTCCCTTGATTGTTCACCGTCAATCAGCCCCGCACGCATACCGTCTTCGAGGTCGTGGCAGTTGTATGCGATGCGGTCTGCAACGTCGGCGGCCTGTCCTTCAAGTGAGCAGTTTTGCTCGCTGAAAGCAATGTCTCCTGAGAGGTCATACGGGCCTTTATGTTTGGCTAATCCGAGGCGCGTTTCATACATCAGGTTCAGGCCGACAAAGTTCGGATAAGGATGTTCGAGCAAATCGACGATTCGCAGGCTTTGCCGGTTATGTTCGAACCCGTCGAAATCTGCCATCAGCTCATTAAGGACTTGTTCTCCGCCGTGGCCGAAGGGACTGTGGCCGAGGTCGTGGCCCAAACAAACGGCCTCCGTTAGACTTTCGTTGAGCTTTAGCGCCTTTGCTATAGTCCTGCCGATTTGAGCTACTTCGAGGCTGTGGGTAAGCCGATTACGGTAATTATCATTGACGCCCGGTGTAAATACCTGCGTCTTGCCTTCGAGTCTGCGAAAGGCCTCCGAGTGTATTATCCGGTCGCGGTCACGCTCGAAAGCTGAGCGGTATGGATGTGTCTCTTCCGGGAATTTTCTGCCGCGGCTGGAAGTTTCTCTGACGGCATAATCGGCAAGTTCTTCAGGCATATTTATAATCGCGGTAGATTATGTTCTTTGCTTATCTGTTTTAGCTGTCCCAAAAGCTCGCTTAAGCTCTGACTTATGACGTCAACGTTGCTGCATACGCTCATAAAATTTGTGTCCCCATCCCACCGCGGCACAATATGGACGTGCAGGTGGTCGGGCAGTCCCGCACCGGCACATCGCCCGAAATTCATCCCGACATTGAAACCGTGTGGTTTTATCGCCAGCGACAGCACCTTTTGTGATTCTCTTGTTAATTTGATTATTTCCAGCAGCTCTTCATTGTTTGCTTCTTCGAGATTTGCTATGTGCCGCACCGGAGCTATCAGTAGATGCCCGTTGTTGTAGGGAAAGCGGTTGAGAATGACTATACACTGTTTCGTGCGCCACAATACGAGGTTTTTTTCGTCGTCTTCGGGTTTCTTCAGATTATGGCAGATAAAGCAATCCTTGCTCTTGCCGAGTCCCTGAATGTATCCGATTCGCCACGGCGCCCACAGGTTTTCACGTTCCAACCAGCCACCTCCATTCACAGGCGAACAGGTTATTTTTTATGTTCATTTTCGAGAAGCTGCATTGTCAGATTTTGTTTTATAGTTATTTTAATCCCTGAACCGAGGCCCATCGGAAGAGAGGCCTCCAGATTCATCTGATAATGCTGCTTATACTCCTCTGTCCTGCCTGCATCGATATTGAAAAGTTCCTCGCCCTCGCCTTTTAGGTCGAGCATTTTATAATTCGTCAGAAAGCCGAACGTCCCGCTCATCTGGAATCTGCCAGTATATGGTATGGGCCAGGAGTCAGGCACAGACTTTGCGGGCGAGTAGGAGCTGCGTATAACAGCGATATGTCCCTTCGGACTGTTGCGGACTTCGGCGAAGGTATACGTAACGTCTCTTGCTTTTCGCATCACCATAGGCGTGGGGATGGAAAGTTTTGATTTCCAGCTCTGACCGGGCGAAACACCTTCGACATATTTTTCTATGCTCGAGACCGCGTCCCACAAAAACCACTGCGCAGCAACAAAATCGCTTATCATATCCGGTTCTTTGACTCTGCCTTGCTTGGTGTTCGGCCGAAATGCCTTTTCGCCCGCTTGTTTGATAAGCTCATTTAATTGTGAGTAGTCCTCTATTTTGCCCCTTGCGTCCACAGTAAACGTAAAGTTCTTGCCCGCAAAATATTCCACCGCATCGTTTTTTATGACCCTTCGGCCGGCCTTTGAATTTTGCACATTAACCGATTCACACGTTGCTTTGATGGTCGTAAGGCCGTAGGGGTCTACTTCAGTCGGAATGTAGGCGACGGTCATTTCTATAGATTCGGAAAATTTGTCGGTTTGCTCTTTACCTGCTTTATCGCTGCCGCGGCCAAGATTAAATTCGACATCAATGTCTCTGCTGGAAACAAATTTATATCGCAGGGGCAGGTCTTTCTTAAAATCTACAGTTAGAAGCTCTTTTTTCTGCAATATGCCTCCGCAGCCCGTAAGAGAACAGAGCAGCAAAACGGCAAAAACAAGCGGCGTTATTTTCGATATTACTCTTTTCAATTTCGGACTTCCTTAATCAATCTTTTCTATGTTCCAGGAGAGTTTGGCGCTCATTATCATAACGATAGGCTCTTTGCCTTCTTTTACTTCCTCTTCCGGCTGAATAGCTGTCCACTCTGAATACAGTTTTTCGGAATAGCTTTTGACGCTGCTGTTTGTCGAATCAAATTCAAACTGCCCGGCGTATGTCTCTGTGGTGTCGAACATATTGGAAAGGCCGCTTGTTGGTTGTCCGTTGGCGTCGGCCTTTAGTTCCGCAGCACCGCTCATTTCAACCTCCGCAGTTTGGCGGTTATTTATGTCTCTGACTTCTTTTAGCTTATAAGTTCGTTCGTATGTTTTTGAACCCATCAGCCCAAAAGATACTTTGCGGGTGCTGCTCCACGTATCGCCGGTGTGCAGCACCTTCTTATCGGCAGAAGGCAGGGTATCTATAGCGTGACGCTCCTTAATTGAATTCGGGTCGAACAACATCGTAAAAGCCACCTTCTCGGCATACGACGCCTTCGGATTAACCGGCGTTAGATTTACGTCGATTACTCTTGAAACTTGGCCGGCGGGCGTAAGTTCTATCTTATATGTTCGTCCAATCAGTTCGTATAACGGACTGTTCTGGTCTTCTTTTCGGCTGCTGTCAAAATCCAGTGTAACAGTGTCTTTGGATTTGGCTAAATATTTCAATTGCTTGAAGGTGATGTTTGCAACTGCATTGCCTTTATTGTCGACGCTTTTTATTTGCTGCGTGTAGGTTATGTCGATTTTGTTGCCTGTCTTTCCGCCTTTGAAGCTGGTTGTGGCCGGTGTAGAACCTTCAAATTTAATACTTTTCTCCGCTTCGGTTATAGACCTGTAAGTTGCCGAATCCCCCGGCTTAAATTTCAGCATCAAGGTTACAGGTTTTTCGGGTTTGGCTGTTTCTTTTTTTGCCTCTGCCGGCAGTGCCGGTTTTTCGGTTACTGCCTGCGGCCCCGCAACTTTCGCAGCAGGCTGAACGCAGCCTCCCGTCGCAAACAGCAGAAACATCACCGAAATCGTTAATGGGATAAGAATTTTTTTCATCATAATCTTAGACTCCTTATTTATCTTCTTTTCCGATGGTTTAAGACACAATTATATATTCTGCTTTGCCAAAGACAACCGATTTTTCTTTATTTGCTTTTAATCTGCGATTAAAATTACACTTGTTTGGCCGGCTCTTTTGCGGCTTTCAAGAAAGGAAAAAACGGATGAGAAGCGATACGGTAAAAAAAGGTTTTCAGCGGGCGCCCCACAGAAGTCTGCTTTATGCCACCGGATTAAGCAAGGCTGACATAGATAAGCCATTTATCGGCATTGCCAACAGCTACTGCGACATAGTCCCCGGCCACGTGCATCTCAATAAAGTCGCTCAAATTGTAAAGCAGGCTGTTCGCAAAGCCGGCGGAGTGCCTTTTGAGTTTAACACCATAGCCGTCTGCGACGGCATTGCTATGGGACATACCGGTATGAAATATTCTCTTGCCTCGCGGGAAATCATTGCCGATTCGGTCGAAACTATGGTTAAGGCCCACTGTTTTGACGGCCTTATCTGCATTCCCAACTGCGACAAAATTATTCCAGGTATGCTTATGGCCTCCGTCAGAGTCAATATTCCGACTATTTTCGTCTCAGGTGGTCCTATGGCGGCAGGCAAAACAAAAGATGGCAGAACCGTCGACCTCATCAGCGTATTTGAGGCCGTCGCTCAATTCAACGCAGGAAAAATCAGCGAAGACCAGCTTGCCGAGTTCGAATGTGTAGCCTGTCCGTCTATGGGTAGCTGCTCAGGTATGTTCACAGCCAATTCGATGAATTGCCTTTGCGAAGCGATAGGCATTGCTTTACCCGGAAACGGCACAATCCTTGCCGCAAATCCCAAACGCAAAAGTCTCTACAGGCAAGCGGCAAAACAAATCCTTTACCTGATAGAAAAAGACATTAAGCCCCTTGACATAATCAACGAAAAATCGCTCGATAATGCCCTCGTGCTGGATATGGCGATGGGCGGCTCAACGAATACCGTCCTGCATTCGTTAGCAGTCGCCAGCGAGGCAGGCATCAAATACGACCTGCAGCGTATCAACGATATTTCCGCAAGGTGTCCCAATATCTGCAAGGTCTCTCCATCGAGCAAAATACACATCGAGGACGTCGATGCTGCCGGCGGCATTAGCGCAATCCTGAAGGAAATCAGCAAAATTCCGAATCTGCTCAACACTGATTGCCTGACGGTTACGGGAAAGACGCTCGGCCAGAATATCGCACGCTCAAAAATCAAAAACGCCGACGTCATTCATACCCTCGACAACGCTTATTCGAAGACCGGCGGCCTATCCATCCTCAAAGGTAATCTCGCCCCGAATGGCGGCGTCGTTAAAATGGCAGGCGTTGCGCAGAATATGCTCACCCATACCGGCCCAGCGGTCATTTTTGAAAGTCAGGAAGATGCCTGCGACGGCATTCTGGCAGGTAAAGTAAAGGCCGGCGACGTTGTCGTAATAAGATACGAAGGCCCAAAAGGAGGCCCGGGTATGCAGGAAATGCTCTCGCCCACAAGTTACATTATGGGTGCGGGACTCGGCGAATCCGTAGCCCTCATTACCGATGGCCGCTTCAGCGGCGGAACAAGAGGCGCCTGTATTGGCCATATCAGTCCCGAAGCAGCGGTAGGGGGGCCTATCGGCTTATTGAAAAATGGGGACATAATCGAAATTGACATCCCGAACAATAAAATAAGCGTCAAACTTTCCGAAGCTGAACTGGCCCAGCGTAAGGCACAGTGGAAACCACCTGTGCCGCGTATTACAACCGGCTGTCTCGCCAAATACGCTTCAATGGCCACCTCCGCCGACACCGGCGCCGTCCTTAAGTGGTAAAAAAACAACATTTTTGCGTGATTTGTGGAAATAAAACTGCTATATTACGGCTTAGCAATTAGCAGGGAGGCTCTCATATTTATTAGATATTAAAGCGGAATAATTACGAAGCGAGTCACTGAGGTATGCCAGCCTCACAGATAACGACACCGGACTATCAAAACTTAACTTTTTAACATGGAAGATTTTTAGCAATGGCAAAGAAAAAAGAGTCTCTAATTGTAGATAGCAAGGTCAAGGCTTACATCAAGAGCAAGAAGATGATGATCTCATCGGATATGCTTGTGGCGATCAATGATGCTGTTTACTCCATGCTTGATGCTGCTATTGCCCGAACCAAGGCCAACCGCCGCTGCACAGTCAAACCGCATGACTTCGATGTTGAGCTTGGTTCAGTGTATATGCGTCGATATTGTGGGGGCAAACCTTCAACTTCCAAAACCTGTTCCGCACTCAAGAAATCTCACGTTGAGATTGAA
>Ga0315278_10000438_pt1 | contig 36469 bp, 26 predicted proteins | sample YL17G06_0_MG_FD_203880 | JGI IMG/M metagenome (GOLD analysis project Ga0315278, IMG submission 203880) | Sediment microbial communities from Yellowstone Lake, YNP, Wyoming, USA - YL17G06_0 | ecosystem: Environmental > Aquatic > Freshwater > Lake > Sediment | place: USA: Wyoming | collected... | reverse complement strand
TCCCAGAAAGAGTTTGGCGATGCGCTTGGGTTGTCGGCCAGTTTTATTTCGGAGGTGGAAGCGGCAAAAACAAAACCCGGGTATGAGTTTTTCAAGAATCTGACGCTGATTTACAATGTGAATCCCAATTACCTGCACAAAGGGGAGGGGGAGTTTTTTTTGACCAAAACAGGGGCGGCGGAATCCGAACCGCTGCCGGATTGCGGTGCTAACAGCGACATTGTCGCAGAGATGCTGTGGTATTTCAAACGATCGGAGATTGTCAAACTTTCGGTTTTGCAGTTTTATAAGACCTTTTTATTCGATCGGAAAAACATGATCGCCGAAGAATTGGAAGAGTATGAAAAGAAAGAAGAGAAAAATGGAGGCATTTAGGGAACAGCCCGACTTCTGCTTTTTAGTTACAGTAAAAATAGCCACGAAGAACGCGAAGACACGCGAAGAAAAAACAGCCCACGAATTACACGAATTTCCACGAATGATCACTGACCAACTTGTCCACAGATTACACTGATTGGCACAGATTTTTTTTTCTCACCTTCTCACCTTCTTACCCTCTCACCTTCTTTCTTTTTAATCATCATTCATCATTCATCATTCATCATTTTCATCAAATTTTGCCCCATATTGCCGCAGCAGTTCCTTGTTTTCTTCGGATAAATCGCTGTCCGGTTGAACGGTGAACGGTGCAGGTTTTTAAAGGAACAGCCCTTTTCTCTTAGCCACGGACGAACACAGACAGACAGATACAGGGGGGGAATGATTAAGGGGCAGCCAAATTTTTTCCACTGACTGTCTGAGGCATAAAAAAATAAAAATAATATTTTTTTAATTTGGAGTAATGTCTACCTATAAAACCTGTTATTGTGTTAACATTTTCAAACGATCTAGGGAACTACCTACCAATGATTACCAGGGAAAGGAAAAATATCTGAAAAACCCTGCAAATGCACCATGATAAAAATTATATCGAGGTTTATCATGAGCCGAGCGCTTCGTTAGAGGATTTATTTGAGTTATTCAACCGCTTCCGAGATCGAATCGTTATATTCCACTACGGTGGTCATGCCGGTAATACCCATTTGCAGTTGGAAAACGACGCCGGGGAACCGCAAATAGCTCATGCTAAAGGATTAGCACAGTTAATGGGACAAGAAGAACAACTACAATTAGTATTTCTCAACGGCTGCGCTACATTAAATCAAGTGGACATGCTTCTCTCTGCAGGGGTCGGTATGGTTATTGCCACGGTGGTATCGATCGAGGATAAGATGGCCACGGAATTTGGCGAACAATTTTATAATGCACTGGCCAGTCAGGCCACAATTCAAAAAGCCTTCGAGACAGCCAAAGCCTTTATTACCACGAAATACGGCCCCTCAATGGAAATAAATCGTTACCCTTATAGACGTGTCAATTGGGAAGGAAAAGAGAAGTCGGCAAATGGTGAAATCCCCTGGGGATTGTACCATGATGAAAATAGACCGGAAATATTGGAATGGAAACTTCCCACCTCCAAACAAGATTCTGTTGTTATCCGCGGCGGTGATTTTTCTTATCCTGATGGCGTGCAGGTAAATACCCGTCTGATAGAAACCCTGTTTAATGAAATTACCCGGTATGGTGTGCTCAGACCCGGGGAAATGGATTTTCGCTCCATACGCCGGACCGTCGTCGACAGCTATCCCGCACCCATGGGAGAACAACTGCGGCTGTTGTTCGACCCTAACAGTACCCCCAGGTTGAAACAATTGGTCATTACCTATAATACAATAATCCAGTTGCTTTGTTTCACTTTGTTATCTCAACTATGGGACGCCAGGTTTAGAAACCCAGGGCTGGCGATCCATGAAGACTATTTAGTCGAAATCAATAGTTTCTTTGCCATGGGTCCTGAAAGTTACCAGGTTTTTGATTATGTTAAGCTCATTAAAGCCATTGCCGGGATTTTCGCGGAAAATAATATCGAATGCTTTATCGGGGAATTCAGCGCTGTAAAAGAGAGCTTCCAGGCGAAAGATGAATTTTTTAAGGCATACTTATTCATGGAAGAGATGAAACGAGATGTTCAGGATGATCATGTAGATGCCGGTGAAATCCAGAGCTTTTGCGTCCAGGCGGAAGAGCACCTGGGAACTATACTCAAGAAGCTTGCTTTCCTTGTCCATTATAAACTCACCACCATCAAAAGGATAGAGGTTATTAATTATTAACACGTCAAATCCTGACATTTTCTGGCAAAATATTCTGTGTCCTCCTGTATTAATAGTTCAGAGCAGGAATAATGACCAACTCTCTAATTTTCATTGCGGCTAATATTACTTGTTTTCCCAAAACAGTCAGGTAATACTTGTAAGACTTCACCGCCCTTTTTATAAGGCCGAGAAGTCTTAATCTTTTCAGTAACCTTGAGATTTGTCCGGAATTTTTTTGGGGATAATGCCTTCTAATGTCCTTGTTCTTGAAACCATAGAGATTAAATTCCCCTCTACTGATTATCTGCATGATGTGGATATCCTCTTCTGCAAAAAAAATAATCCCTTTGTAACCTCGATTATTTTTTTCAACTGGCTTGATCAATTCCTTTAATCGGGTGCACCCAAGGTTTTTGTCTTCAATGGCAGAGATGAATTCAAGATACCTGCGGTTTGAAGCTTTCATAAGAGTTATTAAGGGTGGTATGCTATAGATGTACTTCTTCATAGAAGTGAATTTTGTGACGGTTGTCCCATCTCCCCTTCATAGCGAGGATGGAATTTACGACCCAAAAAAGTGGCGATATTTTCAGGTTTTACGGTATGGATGGCAGTCGCCACTAAATTTTGATAAATTCCTTGCAGGTCTTTCTGACGACGGAATACAATGTCGGTGGAATATTCTGTTTGCAAGACACTCCAGTGATATGAATCGCAAAAATCTTTGAAGATAGGGCAATAGGTTTGGGCGAATTTATCTAAAAATTGATGCAGCTTCTTTACATCAAAACTATCGGATATTTGTTGTGCTCTCTCGAAATTCTCTATAAAAGGGAAACAATTATCAAGCATCTGGTATTTTATTTTTTCCTCATCAAGCCGGGAGGCTAACCAGTTGTGACCGTTAAAATACACCTTAAGACGAAACGGTGTAGCGTAACCAGGTGGGAACACGGATAAAACATAAACCGAGATACTCATCTATGAAATAGAAGTAATAGTGAAGACATTGGCGTTCTCTATATGCAAGATAAGGGAGATTCTTTTCTTTATCATACTTTGGATTGAAGCTCGGGCAACTTTCCATGGCCTGGATGATACAAAATAATCCATTGAAATCTTTATTCTGCTCTTTTTTCTTCCGTAATTCCTGAGCGGCAATTTCTTCTTTTTTTATATTCTTTCGTCTACCCTCTATGGGTATTAAACCATGGGAATGTGCTATTTGTTCCACATAAGCTCGCAGTTCATTTCTCACACCCAGAGCAAACTTCGGATAATCAAATATTTTGATTTTATTTTTGTATAAATGATACTCCATTGCTTTGGGATAATTTATCTTGGGGAGATCACCCTGAAATATCACCCTGTCAAAGCATCCTAACACGCCCATAATCCTATCTGCGTATCTGTCTGTTAAATTTCTTGTTTCCATGGAAGACATTTTCCCATATTTTTTAATAATAATCAAAGAATAAAGTCAATTTACATCATCAAAATGAATTCGTCCTTTGACCACTGACAAAATTTCTCCGGGGGGGAGATGGAAAGGTGGTGGTTGGGGTGGTTGGGTTACAGGCGGATAAGGAGGTGCCTAATTCCCCCCAATTAATAGGACCCTCCCGAAGGGAGGCCGCTTCTTTTTGGTTCCGGCTCGACCGGGCTAAGCTAAAACCATAGTTTAACCTCTTCTAACCGCTAACGTTTAAATCCGGTGTCGGTTCATGTTCATGTAATAGAAGAATCTTTGACCATTCCATTTTTTAATTACCTCCTGTTTTATTATTGGATTCTGATACTTGAACTCTTTTGGTTTAAAAGTGTTATTACAACCGATCATTGTCCAGATTTTGGCCGAAAAAACAGAAATTAAGGTATCCATTTTCTTTTAATCGTTCTTGACCTATTTTAAATGCCGGATTATAGTTTGACAGTGGCTCCGATCAAGTTGCAAACAATATAGTACCCATTTTAGTGGTTATGTGATCGCTTGAAACACCTTGTGTATTAATTATTGTACTAACAGCCCTCCGGTCACGGACAATTTGGACACGTTTGGAACCTGCCCAAAAATCGTCTCAGACCTTTTGCAAACGCTCGGCAGGCCATACTTTGATAATGGACTGACGTGGAACACTAACACGTTTAGCTTCCTTATCCAATGACATCGTCTTGGCCGGGAAATCTATATTGATTCTTTTTTGCTCTTGCCCCGGTCTCCTGCCGAAGGAATTAATAGATCAAGTAGTGAATTATAATGGTCATTTAGGAATACTGGGGGCAATAAGGTGCCAGGCAAGGAAATCACCTTTTTTCTTTCACCGATCCTATCCGGCCGGCCATTGACATATAGCTAAACATTTAGTATGATTAGAGAATGAGAGAAAATTATAAAAGATTAATTGAACAAATCGCCAAATTCACTTCGGAAGGTATATTTGGAGATGCGGCGCTATTATCATCAAAAGAGTATGAAGGGATACAACCTGGCACTTCGAAAATGAGTAAATTTATTCAAGATTTATCTGTTGAAATTTCTTCTGGTAATGAAGAAGAGGTGCTACCAATATATGTTTTTTGGCAGGTTTTGGTCGTAGTTTATAGAGACAGTAAAAAGGTTGATGCAGAGGTGGCTAATGCGTTTTTATATTCATTCACTGAAGATTATCCTGACATGCCCAATACGGCATTATCTTTGCGTTGGAATTCACTTGCTCAAGCAATCTTCGCATTTAAATCTGTTGCGCATTCGAATAATCCTTTGTTGATTTGGCAACAAGCTTCGAGACTTTTTTTGGACTACAGTGAATTTCTAAACGGCCTTCTCGGCTATCTTACCATTGCTTGGAAGTGTGCTCTAAAGAAAAAATTCAAACCAGATGTTTTTAATGCATCTTATGGCGTGAAGGCAAAACAGTTTGAAGAATTGACCAATGGGGAGAATGGAGTATTTTATCTGTTTAATCGCATTATAAGGCCTAAACTACGGAATGGAATTGTTCACGGAAATGCTTGGCTGGATAGGGAATGCAATAAAGTGCGCTACATCGATGGAAAAACAGAGGATGAATCCGACATTGATGTGATTGAGTTTTTATCTCTTTGCATGTTAGGTTCTCATTTGGCAAAATCCTACATTGCTGCTATTGCAACAATTGTTTTATGGGAGGAAAGTACCGAAGTTCAAAAATTATCTCTGCCACAACAATTCATTAATTTACTATCCCTCTAGGAAATAAAACTGCCGATTGTATCGGAGTGCTTTACAATGGCCTGTTGAAAATTCAACAAATTTAAGTATACTATATTTTCACGTTAAAAGGGGTTTGTGATAATATGATGGCTAAGACAAAAGATATGACCCCAGGGAAAGAGCGACATTCGCGACAGGCTAATTTTTCCTTTTATGGCTTTTTACCGGAAAAGGAACCCCAAATCGCGACGGCCTTCATTTTTTCAGACAAAAGGATTGCCAAAAAGTGACGGCATGGATTTTTTTTGCTTGAATACTCCATAAAAAGCGCCCGGGAACACTTTTTTCTTGAAAAAGTCCGCAGCGGAATGAAATATTCCATTTATCAGTACTCGAAATCGCTTCCAGTGACACTGGAGGTATCAATCGCGGCGGAAAAATATCTGCCGTCTGACGGCGCGCAATATTTTGTCGAATTGCGTGTAAGCGATCAGAATTGCTCGAATGTTTTGTAGAATTTTGCCCGGCATTTCGCTTTTTCCCGGTTTTTTTTGGTGTTTTTATCTCTCCAGCCCGCATTTATACCTCCTCCACCGAAAAAACATCCACTAATTGAAGTTTTACCGTTAATTTCCAACCGAAAGAAACATTCGACCGGGAATCGACCCGGTAACAGGGGGTAGTGACATTCGGGACAGGCAAGAATGTTCATTCGGGGTCATCCTCAATTAAAAAAATGATTTCGTTTACTTCCATTTTATATTCAACCTCCGGCTAAATTATAACCGTTGTTCCAGGTACAGGTTAACCCATATGGCGATAAATTTCAAGTCGGTTAACAAAGAAAATTAACAAATACCCTGCATAGCCCGGAAAGCCGCGAAAAGAGAGGGGGGGAATAAAGGGACATGCAAAAAGATTGAAGAGTTTTTCCATTTGTGATAATATACCGGCGCAGGAGGAAAAATGAAGATAAGATTTCTATTTCTGGTTTTTAGTGCCCTGCTGCTGGTCAACACCCTGTGTTTACCTGTGCAGGCAAAAAGTATGATCTACGACATCCTGGGCAAAGGAAGTGAATGGACCCTGAATGTTGACGGAGAAGAGGGCGCCCTGGAACTCCTGGGCGGCAGCGGCGCAAGCACTGGCGGCAGCGGCTGGCGCATGAACATGGAAATCCGCTGGCAAGGCGTTAACGGCAGCCTGCGGGCAGAGACCGACAACGATAATTCACAGCAGCGGGTTGTCCTCGCCTTGCAGCGCCAAAACGGCATGGCTGTAACTTGCGAAGGATACATCGCCCAGGAGACGGATCGATTTATGGCCGGCATCACCCGGTACCCGACCCTCGGCAAAGACACATGCGGCGCCTGGTATGCTGTAAAAAAACAAACGACGCCGGTCGGCCCGTCCAGGAAACCTCCCCTGCGCACGGAAATTATAAAAAATGCCAGGAGAGAGATTCTATCTAAAGACTCTGAACCGCCGAAAGTAGATATAAAAATTGAAGGCATCCTGGTTTTTACCCTTAACGATAAAATTAAAATCAGGGCCAGTGCGGAAGATAATGTGAAAATAGCGCAGATTACCGTATATATCGACCACCAGGAAATGAAAACCTGCCAGGCCTGGGAATGCCGGTACTCAGAGACCCTCACCCAACCCGGGCCGCACAAATGCTGGGCAACAGCGGTCGATACCGCCGGGAATAAAGGTCAATCCGCCATACTTGAATTTATGGTTCAACCGACAGCGAAACCCGGCCCCAGTCTAAATACAAAAATCCAACCTTATAAACCCACTTCCCAGGATACCGTTACTTTCCTGGCGGACGCCAGCCACTCCAGCGGCGTAGAAAGTATTACCATCTATGTTAACGGCCAGGCGGTTCAAACCTGTAACCAAAACCACTGCGAATATGTGGGCGGCCCATACGGGGGACCGGAAATTGCATGGCGCGTGTCAGCCAAAAGCCGGGACGGCGGTATAACCTATGGCCATGACATCACTGTGCCCATCACACAAAAACAAGCGGGCTATTGTTCGATTTCCGGGAAAGCTTACGGTTCCGGGGCCGGTTTGGCCAGGGTATTTTTCGTCATTCTCTACGGTCCCGATAATCTATCGCTGCACCGGGAAACTCAACCCTTTGGCCAGGACGGCATCTATTCATTTACCGGGCTGCCGGCCGGCAAATACAAACTGGTGGTAGACGGCAAAGCCGATACCACTATCGGTCCGCATCCTGCTTCCAGGGTTGTGGAATGCAGCTCCGGCCCCCTCGACAACATAAACTTCGAATTGAAATAATAGCCGCGAAGAACGCGAAGGACCGCGAAGAAAAACCCGTCCACGTATGGAGATGAAGGGGACAGGCAAAATTTTTCCCCCTTAAAACTTCAACGAGAATTCCATTACCAGGGGTAGATGATCTGAACAATCGATTCCTCCCGGTACCCAGCTCTTTATTAATGCGATTCGTTCGCGGTTATAAAAAATATGGTCCAGCTTCCGCGTGGGACTGTCCGACGGGAATGTAAACGTAACAGGCTCGGCAACACTTAAACTTTTTTCCGCTAAAAACAACCCGATCGTTCCATCGCCGGTGAAATCCGTGCCCGGTTCATCGCTGAAATTGTTTTTCCGCGCCGCATCCGGGGGCACGCAATTGAAATCGCCTATCACCAGCACGGGGTAATCATCTTTAAAGGACCGGTAAATATCCAGTAGCTTCCGGGCCTGCTTTTCCCTGGTCTCACGGTCAAAGGCTTCCAGGTGAACATTAAGAATGATGATATCTCTTTCTTTGATTTTTATTTTCACCACCTGGATCAACCGGTCAAGGTAAAGGGCATTGTAATAAAAAGGGCTGCTGCCGGGTTTTTCCAACACCACCCGTTGGGCGGAAAGGATCGGCCGCCGGCTGAGCACCGCCTGGCCCGAAAGCACCCGGCCAAAGTGCGCCGAAGGCGGCCAGTAAGGGAAAGGGACGTAATGTTTGTCCCAGTTGACGGCGACGGCTACGTATTTATAACCGGTTTTTTCCGCGATGGTTTGCAGTTGGTCGACGTAAAAAGAACGCCGGGAATGGAAATCGATTTCCTGGAACCCGATGAAATCGGGCGACACGTTTTCCAGTAGCTGCAGTGCGGTTTGCATATTTTTTTCAAAGAATTCTTTCGTTGTTTTTATGGGCAGGTTGTTCAGCATCCCGGATAGGTAACCGATGTTGTAAGTCATTACGGTAAACACTTCCCCTTGCCGCGGAGGCTGCGCCGGCGGTCCTGGGAAAACGGTGATTTCAGAGAGCTTTCCCGGTGGCAGGGCGCCGGATGAAGCCCAGTAATAAAAAATCACCAGCGCCAGCGCAAGTACGACGATAAAAATACCAACAGCCATTACTGTCATTTTAATTTTTTTTAATGCCATGGCATATCATGCGGGTGATTGTGATCAACTATCCTTAAACCTTCCTTTGAAATTTATTTTCCAGTATTTCCGCCAGGGTAATTTGATAGAATCCATCATAGATCAGTTTTTCCAGGTATTCCCAAACGGGCCGGGCCAGGCAATTTTCATTCTGGGGACAAGTTTCGTCGCCGGTGCAGCCGGAGAGATTGATTTTCTCGTCAAAGGCATCGAATATCGAGGATATGAAAATTTCCCCGGGTTTTTTGTTTAACGCATAACCGCCGTAAATCCCTTGCACGCTCCGGATAAGTTCATGTTTCTCCAGGGGGCCGGCCAGTTTTCTCAGGTATTTGGGTGAAACCTGCATTTTCTTTCCCAGCTCGGCGGTATTCACAACTCCATTTGGTTCGGCCAGGGTCAAAAGCATTCGCAAACCGTATCTTATTTTGGTATTGATTTTCATGGTTATAATATAACTCATTTACTCCTGTTTTGTCAATCCACGGATTTCGTTTTAAAAAAAATTACCTGTTCATTTTTCGGTTGTCAAATAGGGTAGAAAGGGTTATGATTAGATGGATTTTAAACAGGAAATGCAATGTACAGGAGCACAGGAGTACAGGAGGTTATCTATGAAATGGGACGAAGAGCGGATGTACCGGGCGCTGCTGGAAAAGGACGCTTCTTTTGAAGGCGCTTTTTTCGTGGGCGTCAAAACCACGGGTATTTTTTGCCGGCCCACATGCGCCGCTAAAAAACCGAAACGGGAAAACGTGGAATTTTACTCTTCAGCCAGGGAAGCAATCCTGTCCGGGTATCGACCGTGTCGAAAATGCCACCCGCTGGAGATAAAGGAAAAAACCCCGGATTGTATCGAAAGGGTGTTGAATTTAATCGACCGGGACCCTCACCGGCGCATCAAAGATTCGGAGTTAAGAGAAAAAGGTTTGGATCCGATTTTTCTAAGACGATGGTTTAAAAGATTCCATGGGCTTACTTTTCAAGCATATCTTCGCTCGCTGCGGATCGGGTTGTCTTTAAAGCAAATCCAAAACGGGGAGAAAGTTACCGATGTTGCTTTCGACCATGGCTATGAATCTTTGAGCGGTTTTACCGGGGCGTTTAAAAAGAACACCGGGAACTCTCCCAAAAAAGATTCGACGAAAAATATTATCCACATAACCAGGTTTCAAACACCCATCGGGCAAATGCTGGCCGGGGGCACGGAACAAGGAATATGTTTACTGGAATTCGCGGACCGGCGCATGCTGGAAACGGAACTGGGCATTCTGCGAAGGCTCTTAAATGCCCACATTCTCTATGGCGTCGCTCCCCATTTTAAAGCCCTGGAAAAAGAACTGCTGGAATATTTTGCCGGGAACCGGAAAGAATTTTCCGTCCCCCTGGTTTCGCCCGGCACTACGTTTCAGCAAAAGGTGTGGAATATATTAAAAACCATCCCCTATGGCGCCACGCGTTCTTACCGGCAGCAGGCGGATATTATCGGGAATCCGCAAGCGGTGCGCGCCGTGGCCAGGGCGAACGGCGATAATCGAATTGCCATTATTATACCCTGTCACCGGGTGATCGGGGAAAATGGGAAAATGGTGGGCTACGGGGGCGGGATATGGCGGAAGCAATACCTGTTGGATCTTGAAAAAGGTTCTTTCCCACCTGTCTCCAGGCAAGATATGAGCGAGTAACCGGGGTTATTTACGGTTTGCCCTGTTTATGTGGTTATGTGTTTATGTGGTTATGTAAGCAGGACGCTCCTGCCGCCTTTCTTTTTAGGAAAAGCCAGGACGCTGAAACCGGTTTTTTCAGCCAGGCCCAGCATCTCTTGATATTTTTCCCGGGTTACATGCCATTTGGGTTCCACCACCAGGAATTTCCCCCCGGTTTTTAAAAATGATCTTGCTTCTTGAAAAAACGCCCCGGGGTTGGGTAGTTCGTGGATCATGTAATAGGCCAGCATGAAATCCGCTTTTTTAGTTAATTCAAGGCCGACGCGGTCTTTTTCACATTGGTGGAATTCGATCCTGTCGCTGAGATTTTTAGCCGCGGCTTTTCTTTTAGCATGTTCCAGCATTTCTTCCTGCAAATCCACCGCGATTATTTTCCCCTGCTGACCGACCATGCCGGCCATGGCGATAGTAAAAAATCCCGGGCCGCAGCCAAAGTCGATAACGGTATCGCCTTCATTAATATACTCGCCCACGATCCCGGCTGGGTTTTGCAGCAGTTTCCTGGGCCAATTATCAAGCATAAAGGCCATTTTATAGGGGCACACATATGTGTTGCGGGAATCATTTTTTTTATCCGTCATTTAGACCTCCGATAATGTCTGAAGGAAAATTGTACAGCAAACGGGCGGCAGGGTCAAATAAAAAAGAACAAAATCCCGATTCCTAGTGGACCGGGATTCCGTTCGAGGGTTGCAATAAGCAGGATGTAAAATATCGTCTTAGATAAGCCCGCCAGCTTTGAAGAATGTAAACAAGCCAACGATAAAACCGATCAGGGAGAACACAGCAAAATAGACAATCAGAACAACATGGACAACGATAAAGTATCCCATTGCCTTGTCCAGCGGCGGATTTTTGACAATTTTAATACCTAGATACAGCAAATATAGGTAATACAGGCCTCCGACAATCATCCCCAGGTAAGCCAGCTTCGGGATGATATACAATATACTGGCAACAAAAATCGGAGTGAAGGAGAATATAGCCACTTTCATAGAGTCGACCAAGCCCTTCTGTGAACCGAAGGTAGTTGCCAGCGCATCGATGACAAAGCAAACAAAATATCCTATTATAATAATGCCTACAAACGATAATACATACTGCATGATGGTCCATTTTAATGAATCTAAAATGGGAAGCCTTACAGTATATCCCATTACCGATCTGCCGACAATCGCATTCCCGATAAAGCCGGCGATGGCCGGAACCGCGGGTAGGATGATGGCGTACTTTGGAAGCATATCGCCGACCGTCGTACTTTCGTTCTTTATTACTTCCCATTCTTCTCTCGGTTTGAAAATAATACCACTCACATGCTTGATTAATGTCTTAAAATCCATATTAGTCCTCCCATTGAGCTACTGCTTTACTGTTATAGCCTGCATAAAGGTTATGAATTCCCAGTAATCCCAGGAAGACCCCCAACAGGATATATGACGTCCGATTTTTGTCTGACATACTTCCTGGTAATGGTACATTGCCGGTTGCAACACCACATTTCACACAGATAGCGGCTGTGTCCACTATCTCATTTCCACATTGTTTACAAAACATCGCATCCTCCTTTCGCTTTGTTTTAGCGGCCACTAAATTAGCCAAAAATCGCTCCTTTCAGCGTTTATAGTTTTACATCACCAATAACGGACTCTATCCGCTATTGCAAATCCCAAACATTTTCGGTATACTTACTCCTCAAAAAAATACATAAGACGGCAATCGTACATCCTTGCGGCAATACGGCATCCTTGTTATTATAAAGCCGGATGCCGTATGCCGGTAGGTAGGCTCTTATATTTACATCACCGGTATAGTATAATGGGGGAAAGCAACAACTCTGGCGATAAAATTGATCAGCCAGAATACGACGGCAGCGACGATTAAGGAAATGATGAAATAACCCATTAACTTGTCCTGCGGCGGATTTTTTACAATTTTAATACCGAGATACAGCAGGTACAAGGCATACAGACCTCCTACAACCATTCCCAGGATTCCCAGCACGGGGATGATAAGCAATATGCTTGCAACCCAATACGGGGTTAAGCTGAATACAGCCGTTTTCATGGAGCCGACCATATCCTTTTGGGAGCCGAAGTTGGTTGCCAGCGCATCGATGACAAAGCCTATCACAAAGACTCCAACCAGTTGCATTACATACGTCATGATGGCCCATATCAATGCATATTTTACGACATATTGCATCAAGAATGACCCACCGAGCATTGCAAATCCGATAAAGCCGGCGATGGCCGGGATTGCCGCCAGGAAAATGGCGTACTTGAGAAACATATCACCGACCGTCATACTCTCGTTCTTTATTACTTCCCACTCTTCGGCGGGCTTGGTAATAATAGCAATTACACGTTTAATGATCGCATTAAAATCCATTTTAAACCTCCAATTTTTTTTTAGGACCACACCATACCAGAAAAAAAAAAAAAAGTCAAATCCCCACACAAAAGAAAATATCCCGGCGGAAATTTTTTTGCCTGTGAAAGTCCACATTGCTGTTCCGTCCGCGGCTTTTTTTTAATTATTATAATTCCATTCTCTTTTGCACAATTTTACCGCCAATGGGTTACATTTTTCTATGTTTTCTGCTACAATGTTTACTTCTTATGAAAAACATAAAGACAAACCGGAGTAACTACATGAAAAAAAACAACGGGATATATATTTATCCTGGTTTTTTATGCGCCATGCTTTTTATTTTGATGCATCCACGGCCCCTCTATTCGCTGCCCCCTTCTCTTTCCGCCGCGAACGGGAACGAAACGCTGCGAATAGGTATCGCTAACTTCCCTGCTTCGCTGAACCCGCTCTATGCGGTGGATGAAACCTCGCAGGCGGTTTTGAACAAAGTGTTCGACGCCCTGTTTTATTTCGACGGCGCGGGCAGTCTGCAAAACGGACTGGTCCTGGATTACCGCCGGGGAAATAAGGATAAAGAAATTATTTTGACTTTAAAAAAAAATATTTTCTTTTCCAATGGCCGGGAACTGGATGCCGGAGACGTTACGGCAACCCTGGAACGAATAAGAGATCCGAATTTCAATTCGCCCTACAGCCCCAAACTGGGCTTTATAAACCGAGTGGAAAAGGTCGATAAATATACTTTAAAATTTACTTTGAATTATTTGCCGGCCCCCTGGAAATGTTATTTATGTATCAAAATCTTGGAGGACGGGGAAATTGCCGGGGCAGACCCGGCGGCGTTCAGGTCCATGATCTTGTCCGGGAGCGGCGCTTACCGTATCCAACAGGTGAGCGAGCCGGCGAAAATTATCCTGTCCTTAAAGGACGCGGACAAGAACCCCACCATGCACCGTTCCATCGAATACAGCGTGGTCTCTTATACGCAACTGGCGCCGTTAAAACTCATCAATGACGAAATCGATATCTGCGAACTCCAACCGGACCACAACGAGACCTACGGTAAGATAAAGGAATGGCGGCAAAAATTCATCATCCTGAAGTATAAGAAATTCGGCTATACTTACCTGGTGTTTAACTTGAAGAATGTAAAACTGGCCAGGGAAGTGCGGAGAATATTTTATAACCTGTTGGTCCAGGGGGATTTCGTGGACCGTTTCTTAAACGGCAAGGGGGAGCGGGTATTTACGCCGTTTTTACTTTTAAACGGGAAAACCAAAGGAGAAAAATTCCCGGTACAGCCCCTGGAAAAACCGTTACAACTTAAGATACTGGGCAACTCCGAGAGTAAAGTTCGCAAAGAGTTTATCCTGTTCTTACAAGAGGAGTTGAAGCCTTATAATATCCATCTCTCCCCGATTTTCCTGGAGTATCATACCTTCCTGGAGTACATAAAAAAATCCGCTTATGATATGGCGGTCTCGGGTTATATGCTGGATATCGATTATGACTTGAAAGATATTTTTTACAGCGACTCCTATTTCAATTACGCGCATTTCAGGAGCCCGGAGATGGACCGGCTGTTGGACCAGGGGCTGCTGGAATTGGACCCGGTCAAACGGGAAGCCGTTTATCTTAAGGCGCACGGACTATGGTTGGAGGAGCTGCCGTTAATACCGTTGTTTAATCTTTACTATTATATGGGGGTTTCGCGGAAGATAAAGATTCCCAATACAGTCAGTACGCTGGTAGGCTCGGAAAGCGATTTTTTAATCGATATCCGCCAGTGGACAAGATAGTAATAGGGGACACTCAGAAAGCGCTCTTTTAATCAAGCCCCCCAAAATTCACCGTCTATTTATACCTTGAAAAAAAAAGGCTTTTATGATATCCTGCATTATTCCATTTGGATTTAAAGGAATTGAAACAAGAAGATATAAGACAGTGGACTGTAATATGACGAATGACCGGGATATGATTCGGTTCGATAATTTTAAAGCCCAGTATGCCCATATCCGGGAAGAGATCGATACGGCCGTTCATAGGGTCCTGGACAGCGGCTGGTTTATCATGGGAAAGGAACTGGAATCGTTTGAAAAAGAATTTGCCCAATACATCGGCTGTAATTATTGCGTGGGGGTAGGAAACGGCACGGATGCGATTACCCTGTCCCTGATGGCCCTGGGCATCGGCCGGGGCGACGAAGTGATTACCCCCAATATGACCGCGTTCCCGACTATCTCCGGCGTCATGAAATCCGGCGCAACCCCGGTGGTGGTGGATATTTGTTTTGAAGACGGTCTGATGGATGTAACTAAAATCGCGGCAAAAATCAACGGGAATACGAAAGCCATCCTGCCGGTCCACCTCTATGGTCAGAGCTGCGATATGGACCCTATTTGCGACCTGGCCCGGCAATACGGCCTGCACGTGGTGGAAGATTGCGCGCAATCGGTGGGCGCCACATATAAAACGAAAAAAACCGGCGCCATCGGCGAGATAGGCGCGTTTTCTTTTTACCCCACCAAAAACCTGGGGGCCTACGGCGACGCCGGCGCTGTCCTCACAAATGATGAAACTATTTATAGTAAACTGCTGGGCCTACGCAATTACGGGCAGCGGGTCCGGTACTATCATGATGAATTCGGCTTTAATTCCCGGCTGGATGAAATCCAGGCGGCCATTCTGAAAGTGAAATTGAAATATTTGGACGGCTGGAATGAAAAAAGACGCTGCCTCGCGGCTTCCTACCGCGAAAAACTGCACACGGTTTCCTGTTTGCAAGAAAATTCCTACGGCCTTCCTGTCTATCACCTCTTTGTCATAAAAACCAGGAAAAGGGACAAATTGATGGAGTATTTGAAATCCAGGAACATCCAGACCCTGATTCATTACCCTGTCCCCATCAATAAACAAAAAGGCTTCGGTTTTCAAGCGGATGAATCCTTTCCCGGGACAACGCGTTTCGCTGAGGAGATACTCAGTATTCCTATCTACCCGGAGTTAACGGACGAAAACCTTGAAAGAACGGCCAACGAAATTAATACTTTCTGTGCGGGAAATTACCAACATGAGTAAACTTAAAGTATCCATTGTGATCCCGGTATTCAACGGCGAGCAATCCATCGGCCGGTTGACGAACGAATTAATCGCGGCCTTAGGGGACCCATATGACCTGGAAATCGTACTGGTCAACGATAATTCACCGGATAATTCGGAAGCGATATGTATATCGCTTTTCAAAGAAAATCCCGGGATCGTGCGCTTTTATTCTTTGGCCCGCAATGTGGGAGAACACAATGCGGTCATGGCGGGCCTCAACCAGGTCTCAGGCGACTATATCGCAATCATGGACGATGATTTCCAGAACCCCATCAGCGAAGTAGTGAAATTACTGGACTATGCCACCGCCGCCAGGAACGACTGCGATGTGACTTATACGTATTATAAGAAAAAGCAGCACTCCCTGTTCAGGAACCTGGGAAGCTGGTTTAATGATAAAGTGGCCAATTTTATGCTGGACAAACCGAAAGATTTATATCTTTCCAGTTTTAAAGTAATGAACCGCTTTATCGTGGAGGAGATCATAAAATACGAACTCCCTTATCCTTATATCGACGGTCTCATCCTGAGAACCACGGACAAAATTGCCACCATCGCGGTGAATCACCACGAACGGCGGGCCGGGAGGTCCGGCTACACGCTGCGGAAATTGATCCGCCTGTGGCTGAATATGTTTACTAATTTTTCCATCCTACCGCTGCGGATATCTTTTATTTTTGGCATATTGACTTCGACATTGGGTTTGGTGTTTGCCGCGCTCACCCTCATTGAAAAGTTTTCAAACCCGGATATGCCGGTAGGCTATGCCTCGGTTATTATTGCGGTATTAATCTTTGCGGGGATTCAATTGGTGTCTGTGGGCGTGATCGGGGAATATGTGGGCCGCATATTTTTGTCCCAGAATCGGAAACCCCAATATACGATCCGGAAACGCTTCGAAAAAAAGAACGAAAACAACCCGGTATGATAAAAGAAGAATACGATAAGATGTATGAGTTTGAGAACCACTACTGGTGGTACCGGGGACTTCATGAATTGGTCCGGTATTACGTGGCCGCTGTTTTCAGGGCCGGGGAAAAGAGAAAAAAAAGCAGCGAAAGCAGCGATGAACCGTTACGGATTTTCGACGCGGGGTGCGGTACGGGCCGGATGCTGGAATTACTGGCTGAATACGGGACAGTGGAAGGCGTCGATTATTCGCCGGAAGCGATTGCCCTGTGCCGGGAGCGGGGACTGCGGAACGTGGAAACCGGCGACCTGGATCTCTGGGACTCCCCCCCGGGCGTCTATGATGTGATCATCAGCAACGACGTAATCTGCACCTCGGGTGTGGCAAACGACCTGGCCGTCGTGAGAAAATTCCATGCGGCGTTGAAACCGGGGGGATGGCTGGTGTTGAATCTTCCTGCCTTTGCTGTACTGCGCAGGATGCACGATATCGCCGTCTCCGGGATACGGCGCTACCGTAAAAAAAACACGGCCCGGGCGCTGGAAGACATGGGCTTTCGTATGGTGCGGGCGAATTACAGGCTGCCGGCTTTGTTTGTTTTTATTCTTTTTCAAAAATATATCCTGGGGCTTTTTTCCAGGGACGAAAGTAAAAACGTGACTTCGGATTTGAAACCGCTGCCGTCCTGGCTCAACCGCTTGCTTCTTTTTATGAACCGGCTGGAAAACCGGCTGTTTACTTGCGGGGTTCCTTTCCTGTTCGGCAGTTCCCTGTTTATCGTTTGTAAAAAGTAGGGAACAGTAGGGAACAGGCAGTGCCTGTTCCCTACCAATTTGCGCTATACTGGTGAGTAACATGATTGAAATTATTGTCAAAAATTCAAAATTAATAACGCTGCCCCGCATCGATGACGGCATCGACGGCAGCATATCGGTGGCGGAAAATTTTAAACATATCCCCTTTGCCGTTAAACGGGTCTATTATATTTACAACCTCTTGAACCAAAAAGCCATCCGCGGTAAACATGCCCATAAAAAACTGGAACAGGCGCTCTTCTGCATTAACGGTTCCTGCGAGATCGGGCTGGATGACGGTACGCTTCATCAGGATATTACCCTGGACACTCCCAATACCGGCATCTACCTGGGCGTGGAATTGTGGCATACCATGAAAAATTTTTCCGATAATTGTATCCTGCTGGTGCTGGCTTCGGATGTCTACAAAAAAGACGATTATATCAGGGATTATGATGAATTTAAAAAATATATCGACCTCCGGCGCCGGCGCCGGTTACGGGGAGGAAATTGAAACCAATGAAACCGGGTTTAAAGCGAACAACCATTATTGCGGTAATTCTGACTATTGGCGTAATTTGTCTTTTGGTCCTGGCGTTATGGACGCCTTTGCTTTCTTTTATTCAACATTCGATAATTATCCTGTATCGGAAGTTCGAAACCGGTTACCGGGTTAAAATCGCCTATATCATTGCGGCGGCCATGACGGCAGGTACCATTATCCTGCTTATAAGAAACCTGGTAACTGGCCGATGGCGGAGTAAACAACAGGAACCGTCGATAGATCCCCCTGCTTCCGTGGGGAATCGCCTGGGGAAAAAGTTATTATTACTGGGCGTCCTTATTATATTTTTATTCTGGTTTCCATATCTTTTCCGTGGGCAGGACACGCATGTGAAAACGTTTGATAACCTGGATTGCCATGTGGCCCATACCAAAGTGCTGGCGGAAAGTGGCAAAGCCTTTTGCCTGAGTCCCCATACCCAATTGGATAATTTTGCCAACGGCCTTCCCCTCAGCGGGGTGGATTCGGGTTACAATGTCATGACCTGGCTTTTTATGATTTTCGCACCGTTCACGGCCTATGCGCTGAATGATTTGTCGGTTCGTTTGGTTGCGTTCTGGGGAATGTTTTTGTTCTTGAAAAAATATATTATTAAAGACGAAGGAAAACAATTCACCCGGATCGCTTTCGGTTCAGCCCTATGTTTTTCCCTTTTGCCCTTTTACCCGGCAGGGGGGCTCTCGGTGGCCGGCATCCCCCTCGTGTTGTACAGCTTTTTCAATATCCTCCAGCGCCGGCAGCGGCCCCTGGATTTTTTCGTTATCCTTGTTTATCCTTTCTATTCCAAACTGGCGCTGGCCGGTTTTTTTGTTATGGCGGTTCTTTTGGTTATATTTATCATCGATTGGCTGCGGGAGAAAAAGGTCAATCTCTACTACCTGGGCGGCCTGGCGCTCATGACCGCTGGTTATCTTTTCGCCCAGTTTCACTTGATATATTCTTTCCTGGCCCCGGGATTTACGTCCCACCGCGAAGAAATCCGCGTGGTGGGGTTATCCACCGCCGAAGCGTTAAATAGAAGTATCATAAGTTTTATTTTCGACAGGGTCAACGAGGTGGGGGCGCAGCATTTGTTTGTAATGGGCGCCGCCGCGCTGGCCGTGGGGGTAGCCCTCTTTAAAAAAATATCCGCACGACTCATGGCGTGGTTAATCGGAACAACCATGCTGACCGCCGTCTTATGGGGTTTCAAATACTGGTCGGGCGTTATTCCTATCCGGGAGAAATACCAATTGTTGAATGCCTTTGATTTCTCCCGTTTTTATTGGTTTAATCCTTTTTTGTGGTATGTTATCTTTGCATTGGCGCTGTCGCTAATGTCCAAAATCAAATGGGGAAAGACGTTGGTTACGCTTTTTATAATATTCCAGTTACTGTACATGTTCGTCAATTACAATTGGGAATACCGTTATTTACTGGGAATAAGATCGTCATTTGCAGGCTCGCCGCTGACCTATTCGTTGAGCTATAAAGAGTTCTACTCTGAAAACTTGTTTAAAGAAATCAGGGAATTCATCAACAAGCCGCAGCAGGATTACCGCGTTGCCAGTATCGGCATTCAACCGGCGATTTCCCAGTACAATGGATTTTATACCCTGGACATTTATACGGATATTTATCCGCTCGCATACAAGCATCAGTTCAGGCGGATTATCGAGAAAGAACTGGGAAAAAGCCCGCTATTACGGAAAACTTTCGATGAAACAGGCAAGCGGTGTTTTTTATTTGCCGCGGAGTTGAGCGGCATTAAGAGGATATCCGGGGAGATTTTTTCCAGGGGCATCACAAAGAAGGACAGCGGCCGTTTAAAAATTAAGAACCTGGAAATAAATAGTGCGGCAATGAAGGCGATGGGCGGTCAATATATATTTTCGGTCGTGGAAATTTTGAATTATGCGCAGAACGGACTCTCCTTTGAAAAGACTTTTGCAAGCAAAGGGTCGCCGTGGAAGATATATCTTTATAAAGTGATTTAAATAGAAGTCTTTGGCCTCGCAGAGGGGATTTTTTATTTGAATATCAGCGTGGTTTAGGGTATAATTAAAACTTCTCTTCAGCGGAGTTTCGAAAGCAGGAATCCGACAGGAGACGGATACAAATGAAAAAAATATATATCATATTAATGTTGATCGCTTCAGTATGGATGGTGTTCGGGGTTGCCAACTGCGGGTACGGGTTGTCCGGCCTTGGCAAGCAGGTACCGGCCAATATAAAAACTGTTGTTATACCGGATTTTGAGAACAAAACCACCCGCATCGAAGCCGAGCAATTCGTGACTTTTGCCATAAAAGACGAGTTTATCCGGCGCAGCGAACTGGAATTGGTGGCCAACCGCGCCAATGCAGATGCTATCCTGGAAGGTAAAATCCTGACTTTCGATGTCACGCCTATCTCCATGACGGACGATGCGTCCGCCAACCTCTACCGGGTAACCATCACACTAAGCGTCCGGTTTATCAATTTACAGGACAATGGAATTATTTTCGAAGACGAAAGTATCGTATTTACCGATAACTATAACATCGAAAGGGAAGATTTCTTTTCCCAGGAGACCCAGACCTTGAGGCAGATATCCGAGCGGTTTGCCGAAAGCGTGGTGTCCACTATACTGGAGAATTTCTAAATTAAGCGTTAAACGGGTCGTTGTGAAAACCATGGCGGAAGCAGCATTTTTCGATTTCTTAAATAAAATAGCAGCCAGGAAAGAATCTTTCCCGGTGACCATTCTTTACGGTTTTAATGAGTTTTTGGGGGAAAAGATCATCGATGCTTTTTGCAGCAACTTTATCGAGGTCAAAAACGATTTCAATTTCCGGCGTTACTATGCCGATATCGAGGGCGAGGCGAATTGGGAAGAAATCACCAGCGAGGCCAACAGTTCCAGTTTCTTTCTCCAGTCCCGCAAGATCATTGTTGTCACTATCAGGGAAGAGAAATATCTTACTATAAAAAAGAATGAAAAAGAAATTTTAAAGGAATACGCGGCGCATCCCAACGCCAATACCATCCTGGTGATTTATATTTCGTTGAACCTCATAAAAGACGATTATAAACAGGTAAAGAAACTTAAGATCGATAAATTGCTAAAGGAGTTGGACTCCCCCCGGATGTACAGTGTGGACCTGGACAGGATTCAAGAGCGGGAAGTGAAAAATTATATCCAGTCTTATTTAAAAACGTGCGGGGTTTCTATAACGGCCAATGCGCTGGATAAGCTCATGGAGACAAGGGAAGATGACGTTGTCTCGGTGCTGTATCAATTGCCCAAGCTGGCCATTGCCGACGTCCAGGGCGGGAGCCTGGATTCCGGGGACATCGACGCCATGATCACCGGGGTGGAAGCCCATTCCATCTGGGACCTGGCTGACGCCATCGAAAACGAGGACGCCCCCAGGTATTTAAAAATTTTAAGCTATCTTTTTACCAACGGCATTAAGGCCGCACTGATTATCGGGACATTGATCACCCACTACAATAAAATATATATTGCCAAATTTTTATTAAAACGCAAGATGTCGGCCGGGGAGATCGGCCGCGCATTGGAACAACACCCGTTTTTCCTGGATAAATTCATTCATTCCGCCAGGAATTTTTCAGAGAAACGGCTGCACAATATTCTTGAGATTATTTACCACCTGGATTATGAGTCCAAGACCAGCGGCGAAGATTCAGCGCGATTATCCTTACAGAATTTTGCCTTCCGCATCAGGTTAATAAGCCAAAAGTAGAGTTAAACCGAATTGAGTAATTAGACAAGATAAACTGGGCTTTTAAAATCACCTGAAACAAAATGACCGGATTAAACGTAAAAAAGCTTTATTAAGCCCATGTTAAAAAAAAAGAATAAGAAAAAAAGCTTTACGCCAGACTTGATCACTGCCAAACGTCCCATACGAAGAGGATATTTTCCTGTAAATAAATTTAAGCTATTTGAAAAACCGGGGAAAATAAGGGATTATTCGCGGCAGAAAACAGTCCTGCAATTATTTGAAGAACAGGTGGAACGAACCCCGGACCGCATTGCGGTATTTGGCCCCGCCCGACTGAGCTACCGCCAATTGAATGAACAATCCAACCGATTGGCCGTGTTGTTAATGGAAAAAGGCGTTCAACCCGATACCATTGTGGGCGTCATAATGGAACGTTCCGTTGAGATGATCATCGCTTTACTGGGCGTCTGGAAATCCGGGGGCGCGTATTTACCCATCGACCCGGACTGCCCGCAAGAACGCATCGATTATATGTTGAAAGATAGCGGAGCTAAATTGTTGGTTACCGCCAACAATAAAGAAGGTGAGAAGGTGAGAAGGTGGGAAGGTGAGAAAGTGCTTTTAGAAGAAATCTCCATATCCTCAGAAAGTTTTTCTTACCCTCTTACCTTCTTACCATCTTACCTTCTAAATTCTTCAAATCTCGCCTATATTATCTACACATCCGGCTCCACCGGTCGGCCCAAAGGGGTTTTGGTGGAACAGCGCAACCTGGCGGCTTATTTAAATGCATTTGCGCGGGAATTTGCATTTACCCCGGGAGATATCGTGCTTCAGCAAGCATCTTACACTTTCGATACTTTTGCCGAGGAAGTTTACGCCGTGCTGCTGGCCGGCGGCGCGGTTGCCATTGCCGATAAGCAAACGGTTTGGGATATGGACTTGCTGCTGGAATTCATTGAGAAACATAACGTCACGGTTATGGATTGCGTCCCCCTGTTATTAAATGAGTTGAATAAACGCTGCGCAGGGCAGCGCGAGCTGGGGCGACTGCGTTCGATTCACACTTTCATCAGCGGCGGCGACGTATTAAAATACCGGCATATCGATAACCTCTTAAAATCGGGGCAAGTCTATAACACCTACGGCCCCACGGAAACAACCGTGTGCGCCACATATTACCGGTGCGGGGCCAGCAAGTTTCCCATGACTCCAGGGGTTCCTATCGGCAAGCCCATAGCCGGTTACCATGTTAATATAGTGGACCCCAACGGCAAGCCGTTGCCCGCCGGGGAGGTGGGTGAGTTATGCATTTCCGGCGCCGGCGTCGCCCGGGGCTACTTAAACCGACCGGAGCTAACCGCGGAAAAGTTTATTTTGCCTTCGGCCACCAGGAACCTTTTTGAAAAAAGGTTCCTGGACCTCCAAAAACTTTTGTTTAATCACCACGCGCCACTCGCCACTCACTATTCGCCATTCTACCACACCGGCGACCTGGGCTGCCGATTACCGGGCGGTAATATCGCGTATATGGGCCGCATCGATTTCCAGGTGAAGATACGGGGATTCCGCATCGAGTTAGGGGAGATCGAAGCCCACCTGGGCGCGCACCCGGAAATCAGGGAAGCGACAGTAACGGCGCGGGAAGATGAGAATGGGGATAAATATCTTGCGGCCTACGTCGCGCCTGCCGCACCCGGGACTTCTAATCTCGAAGCCCGGGGATTAAGAGAATTCCTGGCGACCCGGTTGCCGGGATATATGATCCCGTCTTCCTTTGTGATATTGGACCGGATGCCTTTAACGCCGGCGGGGAAATTAGACCGTTGGGCGCTGCAAGCGCTTTCCGGGTTGGACGTCGATGATGCGGTGGATGAAACGACCATGGGGAGCGACGTACAGGAAACCCTGGTACATTTATGGCAGAAGGTTTTAAAAATAAAGAGAGTAAGTATCCACGACAATTTTTTTCACCTGGGCGGGCATTCGTTAAGGGTAATGAAGGTTATTTCCGAGATTCGAAACCGGTTCGATGTACCCCTGCGGGCGGCGGATCTTTTCGAGAAGCCCACGATTAAAGAGATGTCCGATTTTATTCTCAGCCTGGCTCCGGGCCTTGACCGGGAGGGATTCCCTGCTTTGGAAAGCGCGGAAAAAAGGGACTATTACCCCGCGTCTTCCCTGCAAAAACGGTTATATATCCTGGACCGCATGGAAAATATCGGGATTGCATATAACATCCCGGGTATAAAAATATTAAATGGAGAAATCACGGTCGAACATTTGGAGGAAGTTTGCCGCCTGCTGATCCAACGGCATGAAAGTTTGCGCACATGTTTCCGCCTGGTGGGTGGGGAACTGGTGCAGCAGGTTCATTCGTCTCGGCAGGACGAGTTTCGCATCGGCAATTTTGAAACCCATGCCGGGGCGCGGCAAGGCGGCGCGCCCGGGGATGACATAAAACGCATCCTGCGGGAATTTGTTCGGCCTTTTGACCTGTCCCTGGCGCCGCTGTTCCGGGCGGGTCTTGTCAAACTGGAAGAGAAAAAATATATGTTCATTTACGACATCCATCATATTATTGCCGACGGCATGTCGTCGCTGGTGCTGGAACACGAGCTGGTTCAACTACTGGAGGGCCGCGAATTACCCGGATTGGCGCTCCAGTATAAAGATTTCAGCCTTTGGCAAAACCGGCTGTTAAGGGCCGGGAAATTGAAAAAACAGGAGACTTACTGGTTGGGGCAATTCCAGGGCGAAATCCCGGCGCTGAATTTTCCCCTGGATTTCCCGCCGCCGGCGGTTCAGAGTTTTGCCGGGGATGCGCTTGATTTCACGCTGGGGGCCGGGTTAAACAAGCGGTTAAATAGTTCGCTGAAAGAGACCGGCGCTACATTGTACATCTATTTATTGGCGGTGTTCGATATTTTATTAGCGAAGTATACGGGACAAGAGGATATAGTCGTAGGTTCTCCTGCCGCCGGCAGGAACGCGGGTCCGGACCTGGAAAATATCATCGGGCTATTTATTAATGTGGCGACCCTGAGGAATTTTCCCACGGGAACAAAAACGTTTAAAGAATTCCTGGAAGAAGTAAAAAGGAATGTATTAAGGGCCTTTGAAAACCAGGATTACCCTTATGGGGAATTGATCGAGAAGTTGGCGTTAAAAAAAGACCTCAGCAGGAACCCGTTGTTTTCCGCGGAACTGGTGGTGCATAATATGGAGATTTTCGGCGCGGACGGGAATGCGGAAGCCGGCGCCGGGGCAGCGGGGGAGTCGCCCCCGTTGAGTGAATATGGTTTCCATATGAAAATCTCGCAGGTGGATATGACGCTTGCGGCGGTGGAATATCCCGGGGACATTGCCTGTACCCTTACTTATTGCACGCGGTTATTTAAACGGGAAACCATGGAGCGTTTTGTTCGGCATTTTACCCGGCTGCTGGACCATTTTACGGGCTATCCCGACGCCCGGATTGCCGACGCCCCGCTGTTGACGGCTGAGGAGAAACAACAGTTATTAATGGATTCCAATGGTAAAGAGGTCCCGCTGCCCGGCGAGCAATGGGTGTACCGCTTAATCGAGGAGCAAGCAAAAAGGACGCCGGATCATATTGCCCTCGTAGGGGCGGCGCTTTCTGTCCGACCCGTCTGCCTGACTTACCGCCAATTGAATAAACAATCCGATGGCCTGGCCCGGGTTTTAGCAGATAAAGGAGTCGCCCCCGATACCATTGTGGGAATCATGGTAGAACGCTCCGTCGAAATGATTGTCGGTTTGCTGGGTATCTGGAAAGCCGGGGGCGCCTATTTACCCATCGATCCCGGGTACCCCAAAGAACGCATCGATTATATGTTGAAAGATAGCAATGCAAAAATTTTAATAAATAAATCCGAAATCCGAAATCCGAAATCCGAAACAAATCCAAATGACAAAAATTCAAATGACCAAAACAAAAAACGTAATTTCGGGGCTGCATTTGTTTTGAATTTTGAGAATTTGAATTTTGAATTTGTTTCGAATTTCGAATTTCGTGCTTCGGATTTTATTTCTTCAAATCTCGCCTATATTATCTACACCTCAGGCTCAACGGGTCGGCCCAAAGGGGTTTTAGTGGAACATCGCAACCTGGCGGCATATTTAACGGCGTTTGCACGGGAGTTTACCGTTACGGCGCGGGATGCTGTTTTGCAGCAGGCGTCTTACACCTTTGATGCTTTTGCGGAAGAGGTTTACCCCGTGTTGGTCAAAGGCGGAAAAGCGGCGCTCCCGGCTAAGAATGAAGTGGGGGATGCCCGGTTGTTAACGAATTTTATCATCAGGCACGGGGTGAATATCATCGATTGCTCGCCCCTGTTATTGAATGAATTGAACAAGCGGCTTCCCGAGGAAGCGGCCGGCACACATTTACCGGCCTTTACTTTTATCAGCGGCGGGGATGTATTAAAAAAGGAGTATATCGACCGTTTGCTAGACATTGGGACCGTTTACAACACCTATGGCCCCACGGAAAGCGCCGTATGCGCGTCTTATTACCGGTGCACCGCGGAGGTGGACCCACTGCCGCCCATCGGCAGGCCCATTGCCAATTACGGGGTGTACATCCTGGATAAAACAGGGGGCCCGGTTGCTGCCGGTATAGTAGGCGAATTGTGCATCGCCGGCCCAGGCGTCGCCCGCGGCTACTTAAACCAACCGGAATTAACTCTGGAAAAATTTAAAAGGTCTTATAAGTCCTCTAGGCCTTATATTTTCTACAAAACCGGCGATCTGGGCCGTTGGCTCCCAGGCGGTAATATCGCGTTTGTGGGCCGCATCGACCACCAGGTGAAAATCCGGGGCTACCGCATCGAGTTGGCGGAAATCGAAGCCCAACTGCAAACTCACCCTGAAATCAAAGAATCCGTGGTAGTGGTTCGCGAAGATAAAAGTGGGGACAAACACCTTTGCGCATACGTCGTGGCGGCGGTCCTTCCCCCCGGCTTAAGAGAATTCCTCTCCGGCCGGTTACCTTCTTATATGGTTCCTTCTTATTTTACGGCCATCCAACAAGTTCCCCTGACGCCGCTGGGAAAGATCGATCGCAGTGCCTTACCGGCCTTCGACGCCGGGGCCGCCCCGGGAGAATACATTGCCCCGGGGAACCTGTTGGAAGAAAAATTGACAGGAATATGGTCGGACATACTGGGCATTGAAAAAGAAAAAATAAGCACCAATGCCAATTTTTTTCACCTGGGAGGGCATTCATTAAGGGCCGCGCTGCTGGTTATAGAGATACACAAGGAAGCGGACGTCGAGATATCCATGGCAGAGGTGTTTAACAACCCCACCATCCGGGGGTTGGCGCAGATAGTAAAGAACGCCGGCAGGAAGCATTTTACCCCCATTACTGCCACGGAAAAAAAAGAATACTACCCATTGTCCCCGGCCCAGAAACGAATGTATATCCTCCGACAGTGGGCGCCGGACAGCCTGGGTTACAATGTTTCCGATGTGGTGAGCATCGCCGGCGCCATCAACCGGCAGGCCATCGCAGAAATTTTCAAGAAATTAATCCGCCGGCATGAAAGTTTCCGCACCTCTTTTCATATGAGAGACCGGGAAGCAGTGCAAAAAGTACATGAAGAAGTGGAATTTCAAATCGAATATTTTGATTTAGCCACGGACGAACACGGACAAACACGGACTTTTTTAAACACTGGGGGCGCAGGAGCTAATTCTCATCATTTTATACATCTTTTCGATCTTTCCCGTGCGCCGCTGCTGCGGGTTGGGTTGGCAAGGATAAGCGCTGAAAAGCACCTATTAATGATGGATATGCACCATATTATCAGCGACGGCATCTCCCTGCACATATTAGGAAAGGATTTCGCCGCCCTTTACCGGGGCGAAGAGTTGCCGCCCTTAGAACTCCAGTACAAAGATTACGCCGCGTGGAAAAACCAACGGATCGAACGTAGGGAAGAGGAAATAATAAACCAGGAAACCTACTGGTTGAAACAGTTTGAAGATCAAATCCCGGTCCTATCGCTGCCGCGGGATTATCCCCGGCCGGCGGTAAAAAGTTTCACGGGGCGGCATATTAATTTTTCCCTGGGCAAGGTTTCAGTGCAGCGGTTTTATACCCTGGCCGCGCAAGAAGATGTCACCCTTTTTATCTTGCTGTTGGCCGTGTTTAATATCTTTATATCCCGGTTAAGCGGCAGCGAGGATATCGCCGTCGGGACGCCGGCGGCCGGTCGCAGGCGCCCCGATTTGCAGCAGATCATCGGCATGTTTGTCAATACCCTGGCGCTCCGGAACTATCCCGTTGGCGAAAAAAACTTTATGACCTTTTTAAAAGAGGTAAAAGAAAACTTTTTAGCGGCCTTTGAGAACCAGGACTATGAATTCGAGGAACTGGTGGAGAAATTGGGGGTGACGCGGGATGCCGGCCGGAACCCCCTGTTCGATGTCATGTTTACGCTGCGCAGCAAGGAAACTCAAAAAAGAAATTCCCTGCACCCGGATATACAAGACATACCGCCGTCCTATGATTATGCCCACCGCGTGGCCAGGTTCGACCTGATCTTGCTGGCTGTGGAAGACGTCGACGAAATTTTCTTTACCCTCGAGTACAGCACGGAACTATTTAAAGAAGAAACAGCCGAACGGTTTGTTCGATATTTTAAAAGTTTGGTCTCATCGATCCTGGAAAACCCGGGGAGAAGACTCTCGGAGTTCCGGTTGATCACGCCGGTGGAAAAGCAAGAACTGTTATATGGTTTTAATAATGCCGCCGGGCAATACCCGGCAGATAAGACAATTCCCGGCTTATTTTCGGAACAGGCGGCGCGAACCCCGGACCGTATTGCGGTTTTTGGCCCCGCCCTTTCCGTCCAACCGGTCCACCCTGTCCGTCCCGTCCGACTGACCTACCGCCAATTGAATAAACAATCCGCTCATTTGGCCCGGGTTTTAATCGAAAAAGGCGTCCTGGCGGACAATATTGTAGCCATCCAGATGGAGCGTTCCCTGGAGATGATCATCGGCATCCTGGGAATATTAAGAGCCGGCGGCGCCTATATGCCCATCGATCCCGGTTACCCCGAAGAACGCATCGATTATATGCTGAAAGACAGCGGAGCCAGATTGTTGGTTACCACCAACAATAAAGAAGGTGAGAAGGTGAGAAGGTGGGAAGGTGAGACATTACTTTTAGGAGAACCTTCCAAAACCCCAGAAAGTTTTTCTTACCCTCTTACCTTCTTACCCTCTTACCTTCTAAATTCTTCAAATCTCGCCTATATTGTCTACACCTCGGGGTCGACCGGGAAACCCAAAGGCGTCCTTACGACTCATGCCAATGTCGTCCGGGTAGTAAAAGACGCCAATTACATCGAACTGACGGAGAGGGACCGGATACTACAATTGTCCAATTACGCTTTTGACGGGTCTGTGTTCGATATTTACGGCGCATTGTTAAACGGGGCGGCGCTCATTTTACCGGACAAAGAACAAACATCTTCCGTGCATATGTTGGCCGATTTGATTAAGAGAGAGAGAATTACAGTTTTCTTCGTCACCACTGCCCTGTTCAATACCCTGGTAGACGCCGCGCCGGATGCCTTTAAAAATATACGGAAAGTACTCTTCGGCGGCGAGCGGGTGTCGGTGGAACATGCCGGGAAGGCCCTCGCATACATGGGCAAAGGCCGGATCGTCCATATGTACGGCCCCACCGAAACCACCGTGTTTGCCACATATTATCATATCGCAGAAATAGAAGCGCGGGCCGGGACCATACCTATCGGCCGACCGGCGTCCGCTACTACCGTTTATATCCTGGACAACAGAATGAACCCCGCGCCCATTGGAATTACGGGTGAGATATTTATCGGGGGCGGCGGCGTGGCCAGGGGATACTTGAATAACCCGGAACTCACCGCGGACAGATTTAATAGGTCCCATAGGTCCTATAAGTCCTATATTCTCTACAAAACCGGCGACCTGGGCCGTTGGCTGCCCGATGGGAATATCGAATTTCTAGAGAGAAAAGACCATCAAGTCAAAATCCGTGGCTTCCGGATAGAGATCGGGGAAATCGAAAACCGGCTGCTCAATCACGAAGCCATAAAAGAAGCAGTGGTGACAATAAGGGAGAAAAACGACGACAAATACCTGTGCGCCTACTACATCCTTTCAGGGGCGGCCGGCAAAAAAACCGGCGCCGCGGAATTGAAACAATACCTGGCGGAACGATTACCGGCGTACATGGTCCCGGCCTATTTTACGCCAATGGAGAAATTCCCCCTGAATCCCAACGGCAAGGTGGACACAAAGCGGTTACCGGCGCCGGACGCGGGGGAACCGGCCGGGGATTACGCGGCCCCCAGGGATGAAGTGGAAGAGAAACTAACGCAGATATGGGCGGAAGTGCTGGGAGTGGACAGGGGGATTATCGGGATAAACGCCAATTTTTTCCAACTGGGCGGTCACTCGTTAAAAGCCATTATCATGACCGACCGGATACAACTGGCTTTTAACGTAAAAGTACAACTGGCAGACCTTTTCCAGCGGCAAGTGATCAAGTCCCTGGCGGAAAGTATAAGAATAAAACGAATGAGACGGGAAACCCGGGAAACCGAAACCATCGAAGCCGCTGAAGCCAGGGAATACTACCCATTGACCCCGGAACAGGAACGTATGTTCGAGCGCCACCGGTTTTACGGCCTGGGAAATACGATTTTCAATATGCCCTGGGTGGGTGAACTGGAAGATACCGGCGGGGAAACCCTGGAAAAGGCATTTGCAAAATTGATCGAACGGCATGAAAGTTTAAGAACGTCTTTCCTCCTGGTAAATGGGGAGCCGGTCCAGGTAATCCATAAGCAGGTGGATTTTAAAATCGAATATTTTGATTTAGCCGCGAAGAACGCGAAGGACCGCGAAGAAAAAAACTTAATAAAAGTTTTTGCCCCCACCTTTTTCCAAAAAGGTGGGCCGCCGGAGGCAATTATACAATCTTTTATTCATCCTTTCGATCTTTCCCGTGCGCCGCTGCTGCGGGTGGCGGCGGTGAATAAGGGAGGCGGGAAAATACAGATGCTGATGGATATGCATCATATCGTGTCGGACGGCTCCTCTTTCGGCGTTTTGATAAGGGAATTAAAGACCCTGGTCAAAGGCGGGGAGTTAGTTGCTTTACGGATACAATACAAAGACTATGTCCAATGGCAGGAGAGCGAGGAAAGGAAAAAGGACCTGGAAAAACAGGCAGACTACTGGCAAAAATTGCTGGAAAAGCGGGCCCCGGGATTAGCGCTTCCCCTGGATTTTCCGCGACCGGCCATAAGACGAATGGCGGCGGGTGTAATCGATTTTGAAATGGACAGGAAAGAAGTAAAGACCTTAAGAGAGCTGGCCAAAAATGAGAACTGTTCGTTTTTCATGGTTATGCTGGCGCTGTTCAATGTACTGCTCTTCAAACTGACGGGCCGGGAAGATATCCTGGTGAGTACGTTCATTGCCGGGCGCAGGGGGCTAGAATTGCAAGAAATAGTGGGGATGTTTGTCAATACCCTGCTGCTGCGCAATTATCCAACGGGAGAGAAACACTTCAAAGTATTTTTGAACGAAGTCAAGCAGCAAACCTTGAACGCTTATGAAAACCAGGACTACCCCCTCGGACTCTTGCTGAAAAGACTGGCCCCCAATGGCCGGAGACCTTTGCCGGTGGACGTGAATTTTGTTCTCCAGAACTTGGACCCCTCGGAGTCGTTGATGTCCGGTTTCCAGGCTTTTCAATCGGCAGGGGCCATGAATGGAAATGAAAATGAAAAAAGACTATCTTTTTACGATTTGAGGTTTGAAGGCTTTGAATTGGAAGAGAGACTAATTTTCAACGTAGAATACGACATGAATTTATTTAAAGAAGATACGGTCAGGGGGTTTATTAGCGATTTCAAAAAAATCGTATCATCGGTGCTAAGGGATCCGGGAAAGAGGATATCGGTTATTTATTAGAAATTCAGGATAAAACACCAAGATTATTTTCTTTTTCTTCGCGTATCTTCGTGTCATTCGTAGGCAATGTTTTTGATTTACATTCCCCTTTACCCCATCGATTTAATATCGTATAATAATGGTATGGGTATTGCCGAAGATTTTAGCCTGCTGCTCTCTGACTTTAACAAGGTTGAAGAGCGGGTTTTCCTGGGTAATATTAACGATTTCGCGGGAAAAAATAAAGAAGCGGTGACCAAAACCTATGCCCTGCTGTTAATGGAAGAAAAAATCAATATCCAGTTGAAATACCTGGTACTGAAATCCATGGGGGAATTGAAATACCGGGAATTCATCCCCATGATCCGGCAATTGCTGGACCGGGGCGATAAAGTCCGGATCGTACAGGCCGCCATCGACTGCCTGGTACGTATTAATACGATGGAGGCTTATAAAACGATTGCCCTATTCCTCCGGGAAAACCCGGGGACGGATTTTAAAATGCAAGTAGAAGAGGGCTTAAAGGAACTCCTCAGCAAGAATCGACTGCTCTATCATTTCGATGTGTTTTACCGCGACAATAGGGGCGGGGACGTCAAAGGCGTGGAAAAAAGCGGCGAATTCCTGGTCAAACACCTGCCGGAGATTTATGTTAAAGATATTTTACCGGCCCTTTCCGGTAAATTTTATGATATTCGCTATGGGGCGCTGCAAATCCTGGAAAACAAGCCCAATCCTCTCTATTATATGCCGATTTACAATCATTTTAAGGCCCATGCCCAGTCCACGTCCACGGATGAAAAATTTTTTTTAATGTTGTCCCAGGCCCTGGTTACGAACGCAGCCCTTTCTAAATTGAAAGGCCGGATATTTCCTTCCCTAAAAGAACGCCTGCAAGAATTGGAAGGCAATAAACGGTTGATCTTTGCCATTATGCTGTTAAAACTAAATACACCCGCGATGATCGCTGAAATTATCGAGGTTTACCCGCGCCTGGATTATATAGGGAAACGGTTGGTTTTTGACAACCTGGATCGCCGGGAGTCCGTGTGTTATCTCGATTTTCTCCGCCGTTTATTGAAAGAGGAAAACGACGATGATTTGTCCGCCAGGATCATGGAAATTTTAATAAATGCCCGGGATTTCGCATATATTTTCCAGGTGATAAAGGATGAGGGGGTGCGACGGAAGGAAATGTTATTGGAGATTCTCCTCCAGCATGACCCACCGGACCTGCAAGAGCATTTAAAAGAATGTATCCAATCTTCCTCTTCCCAGGAGGCCCGCATCTTATACCTGTCCCTGGAATACCTCCTGCGCCATGCCGCGGATGACTATTTCGCCTTTGTTAAAAGTATATTCTTTTCGGGCGTACCCAATGAAATTAAAACCCTGATCATCCGAAATATCGCTAAATTTTCCGCCTATAACCGGAAGGTTTTTATGGAATCGGTGTTTAAAGACATCAAGGTGATCGATCATTTTAAGAAGGATTTTTTGCTTTCGCTGCTGGGCCTATTGAGCGAGAAAAAACTCGATAAGGAATTCGAGGATATGCTTTTGAACCGGGTATTGGTAATGATGGAAGAATCCAGGATCGACGATATTATACATTTCATCTATTTTTTCGATAAGTACGAGGTAAACAATATAAAGGACCTGGGGTTGATTATCGATGAACTGCGGCTGCTCCAGGATATGATTTTAAAATCAGGTCGCAAGGATGACCTGGTGCGCGGCATCCATGTTTTAATAAAAAGTATTGAAAAGCGCGCCAGGTTAAAAGGTTTGCCCCATAAAAAACTGCCCCATTAAACCCGGCATCCTTCGACACTTTTGCCTCCGGCGGGCCAGGACCTTTTACTAATACCTCAAAAAAGCGTGCAAAAAAAACAAGAATTTGAGACACTGTCTTCAAAGAAGGAAAACCCCGGGGCCGTGCAAAGCGGGTTGGGGCGCCGCCCCATTTTGCAAAAAGGTCCGCGTGTTTCACACCCCCAAAAACTCTTTATATTTAAAACCTCCAGTCAAAGGTCAAACGGAGACTCCTGGGAACCTGTAATTCCACGGCATCACGCGACCCCCCGGAAAAAACATACTCAGACAACTCACCGCCAATATCCAGGAGATTGAAAAACGTCAGACTTATCGCGGCTTCCTTGTTTAATAACTTAAAATTGTAATTCAACCGCACACTGACATCGCCGATATAGTCTTCCCTGGGCCCACCTTTGATTCCTTTCTCATTCTCGGCTTTTATGGTCTGATAGTAAAGCACCCACTGGTCATGCCCATAAAAACTATTGATAAAAGCAAAGGGATCGCCGTCCCGGTATTTAAGGCTAACCCCCAGGGAGAGTTTCCGGGTCAGGTTAAACGCGAAATAGGTTTTGGCCACAAACCCGCGGTCGCCGTCTACCCTGCCGAATCCGTTGATCCAGGAATTGGGATTGGCCTGGCTTTCAGCCAATAAACCGATGTCACTGGAACCGGGCCCGTTGCCGAAAGCGGTATCCCCCATTCCCATATGCGCCATAAAAGAAAACGAGAAAAACCATTTATCCTTTTTCCCACCCTCTATATTAATAAGGAATTGGGCGTAAAAGGGGTCTTTGTCCAGGTAATTGTTAGTAAGGTAATAGTTTTTAAAGGGTTGATCAAAGAAAAAGAGATTATACCCATCATGCGCCTCGAAAAATCCATAATCCCGGTAATCGTCGAACCTGACCCGCAAATTATTTTTGATGCGCTTGTACAGGGCCTTGATATTTAAGGTATACCGCTTTGACAGGGGGGTTGAAAAATGCACCAGGAGTCTTTCTTTAACCGGCGCGGACGCATCTTTATCCAGGAAATGGTAACGCCCGCCGGTATATCCGTATATCCCGGTTTCCTCGCCGGGCTGATAGGTTTTGTCGCCATTGGTATCTTGCCAACGGTAAAGGGTTCCGTAAGTTCCCTGGGTTTCCAGGAAAGAGTTGACATTTTCCCGGAGGTCGTATGGGGTTTGTCCGTAAGCCACCAGCACCCTGGTTTTTTTATTTTTGAACAGCAAAACTCCGACATCGAATCCGGGGCTTAAAAAATTCAAATTGTTGGCGGCGTTATCAAAAGCCAGGTGATTGTACCGGAATAATAGTTTGGCCAGCAAGGAAATATTCGCGGAGACATCCCAGGTCATATGAATTCCCACCCTGGCGTCGGCGTTTGTGTTTTTATAGTTCTGCCCCGGGTTCCAGACCGCCGCCAGGTAGGGTTCCCCGGCGAAGGCAACGGAATTGTAATCATGGATTTTCTCTTTGCCGCTTAATTGGGAATAGCGTGCGTCGGCAAAGAAATCGGCCCTGGCCCCACGGCCCAACATAGAGAATTGAAAAGGGATATTGAGGTTTGCATTCAATGTAGTGGCGGAAAAGGTTCCCAGTTTGTTAAAGGTATAAAAGGGCAGGAAACTGTCGCCGTCGGTATCTACCAGGTCTTTGGAAAAGTTCTTTACATAGGGCGTCGCTTGCTCGTTTTCATGAAGCAGCGAAATCTTTAAATCCGCGTTTTTCCTTTTTAAGTGGGCCCCGGTCATAATGGAATACCGCTTCCTGTCCGTGGTTTCCTGGGGGTACGCCGCGATCTCGGCCCCCTGGTGGGAGCGGTCCAGGAGGTTGAATACGCCGAAGAGTTCATAAAACCCCCGGGCCAACTCTTTGCGAAACCGGGTATGCAGCAGCAATAATTTCCCGTCTTCCCGGAAAGTGGTATCGAACCGGTTGAAATCATTGAATTGCCGCTTCATATCGTAATAGTTGGCTGAAAACGTGAGTTGGGAGGCGGATTTTTCAAAATGTTTGGACCATTGGTAATCGATAAAATAGTTGCTGTTTATTTTCCGGCGTTCGTTATAGAGTCGGTCGGCCCGTTCGCTGGGGTGGGAGGGCTGGATCATGAATTTCATCCAGTAACCGCCCAGGTCCGTATATACCGAGGAAAGGGTTAACCGGGAAAAACTGTCCCGGGGCATCCCGGAGATGAAATTCATTCCATTGTCTTTGCTAAGGGGCGATTCTCCTTGCAAGCGATAGGCGGCGACGCTGGAAAAGGGCAGGATCACGGCCGGCGAGCCGTCATTTAACGACGAGTTCAGGTTGAACCCGTTGTAAAACCAATTGAAATTGGTGAAGGAATCGCCTTCGAAATAGACCCTGGGGTTATCGATAAGGGAGAACCCGTTACTTTCCTCCATCAGAGAGGTGGCGTCCGGCGCGTAATTCTCAATGATAAATGGGAAAAAATTACCGCCGGGCAGACGGTTTGCCAGGGAAAGATCGAAAACAAACGCCCCCGGCCACTCGGCAGAGGTGTCTTCTTCTGAGAAACCATTAGCCGATAATAAAATAAGGAATATGATTAAAATGGTGTTAATCGTTTTCATTTTTTTGTCCTTATCAAAAGTTTTTGGGGGTCCAGGGACCTTTTTTCAAAAAGGTCCCTGG
>Ga0315278_10000437_pt1 | contig 36562 bp, 37 predicted proteins | sample YL17G06_0_MG_FD_203880 | JGI IMG/M metagenome (GOLD analysis project Ga0315278, IMG submission 203880) | Sediment microbial communities from Yellowstone Lake, YNP, Wyoming, USA - YL17G06_0 | ecosystem: Environmental > Aquatic > Freshwater > Lake > Sediment | place: USA: Wyoming | collected... | reverse complement strand
ATCCTCAAGAAGGCGCACACGATCCCGGAACAAGCAGGGCGCGTCTTCGCGATGGCTGAGCCTCGTATGGCTGCTCTTTGGCACCTGCCGCTCAACCCAGCGATCGGCCAGATGCTCGCTGATGCCCAACAGTATTTCGGCGGCCCGATCGTCGCGTCCCAGGACCTCACGGTATTCAACGTCACAGCCGACGCCGTCGTGGCGAGGCAAGCGCAGGTGGACGACCATCCGAACCCGGTGCCCGGAACACCCAAGACCGAGATGAAGCTCGCGCCCCCCAACCCTGAGCCCGCATGGTGGGCCGCTGCGCGCCTCGACGTGTGATCGAGATCTTCGAGTTCCAGGCTGGCCCGGCGCTCGCCGAGATCGAGACGCTCCCAAGGCAGGCGACCGGGCTCAGCTCGCAAGACCTTCGGTCTGGTCAACACGTGGTCAGGAGCCGACCGAACCAGACGGAACTCGACGGTACATGTGTGACACCCCGGAAGCCTCCTGACCTGCATAAGTGCTGGTCACGGCCCTGCGCCTTCGTTCTTTGACACAGAAGAGGTCAGAGGTTCAAATCCTCTAGCGCCCACCACGGATGCCGGGTCAGCGATCACCGGAGATCCGCGTTGCGCGAGGTGCTCGTCCCCGCATAATCTCGGCCGATGATGACCTGCCCCTCCTGCGGAACGGAGAACCCAGAAGGGTCGAGGTTCTGCAACGGATGTGGGTCGCCGCTCGGTGACACTCCCGCCCCCTCCCGTGCCGTCGCCGAGGAACGCAAGGTCGTCACCGCACTGTTCTGCGACCTCGTCGGGTTCACCGCCACCTCTGAGTCTGCAGATCCCGAGGACGTGGACAAGATGCTCGCCGACTATTTCGAGATGGCCCGCGCACAGATCGAAGGTCACGGCGGGGTGGTCGAGAAGTTCATCGGAGACGCGGTGGTGGGGGTGTTCGGGGTCCCCGCGGCGCACGAGGACGACCCCGAGCGTGCCGTGCGTGCCGGACTTCGGATCTGCGAGAACGCCGAGGAACTGACCTCCATCGGTGGAGCACCGCTCAATCTCCGTGTCGGGATCAACACTGGCGAGGCGCTGGCCGCCTCGGGGTGAGCGCCGCTTCGGGAGAAGGATTCCTCTCGGGCGACTCGGTCAATACCGCCTCGCGGATCCAGTCCGTCGCCCGGTCGGGGAACCAGAGCTCGTCGAGCGGCTCGTCGCCGGTCTCGAACCCCGTTACCCGCTGGCCGAGCACGCGCTCGTCGCGGCGAACGCCGCGATCACCGAGTCCCGCGGGGATCTGCAGGCAGCCGCCAACGCCTACGCCGATGCTGCCGATCGCTGGGAGCGGTTCGGGGTCGTGCCCGAGCAGGCGTTCGCGCTCCTCGGCCAGGGCCGGTGTCTCGTTGGGCTGTCTCGACCGACCGAGGCCGCACCCGTCCTGCAGCACGCCCGCGAGATATTCGAGCGGTTGCAGGCGGCCCCCGCGCTCGCCGAGACCGACGCGCTTCTGTCGTAGTCGATCGCGCTCAGCTCGTAGCCCTCGATCCGGTCAACACCTGCTCAAGGAGCCAATTGAACCAGACGCTCGACGGTAGACATGTGACGACCGCCCACCCGTCTGAGCTGCAGAAGTGCTGGTGATCGCGATGTCGAGTTGGTTCGCGTGGGGGATCGTCGGTTTGATCATCTGGGTGGCGATCGCCTTCTGGCCCGCCCGTGTCGCCCGGCGCAAGGGGCATAGCTGGCTGCTGTTCTTCATCTTCAGCCTCTTCTTCTTCCCGGTCGCCCTGATCGTTGCCTACGTCGTTCAGGATCGCCGAGCGATCAGGTCGTGAGAGGAGGCCCTGGGGCGACCCTGGCTACCTCCGGCTCAATCACTTCGGGCCTGGACAGGGGGTCTCCCGAGGATCGTGCCGGTGGCCCATGTGCATGGGTATCGGGTGGTTACGAAGATGGGCCGGGAACTACGCTAACGGCGAGTCGCCAGGCTCGCTGGCGGACGCCGAAGCCGCATCGACGAGGGGGATGAGATGAGCGAGAAGGACACACTGATCGTGCTCGCGGGCTCCTACGACAGCGTGAGCGACGCCGAGGTCGACTACGAAGCCGTGAAGGCGCTGTACGCGGCGGCCGGGGTCGGGCACGAGTTCGACGCGGCGGTCCTCGAGCGCGGCGAAGACGGCAAGGTCAAGGTCGCCGACAAGCACGAGGCGTCCACACGTCACGGCGCCTGGGCGGGTCTCGCCATCGGGGCCTGTGCTGCCATCCTTCCGGGCATCGGCCTGGGTGTGGGCATGGCCGTCGGTGCGGGCATCGGGGCTGTCTCCGGCCACATCAAGGGCGGCATGAAGGACGATGACCTCAAGCAGCTCGGCGAGACCCTGAACAAGGGCCAGGCCGGATTGATCGTGATCTACGCGACGAACATGGCCGACCAGATCGCTGCCAGCATCAAGGCGGAGAACCGCTACGTGTCGGAGGCGATCGACGCGGACGCCGACGAGCTCGCGAAACAGATCAAGGCCGCAGAAGCCTAGGGATCCGATCCGGTCGACCCCTTCCATGTCATGCTCGCCGATACACGACCGTGGAGGAGCAGGAGCATGGCCAACGACGATCGAGATGCGGCACAGGCAGCTTCGGAGTTCGCCGAGCAGGCGGCGTCGGTAGCGAGAACGCTGAAGCCCGGGACCTACGAGTCCGTTCAGGCGCTCGCCCTGATGTCGATCGCACACAGCCTGGTAGCGCTGGATCGTTCCCGACAACCCGGCGCGTGAGCCGGTTGCCCACGGTTCGAGCCGCCACACCCGACCGGGTGCCGCCGCTCGCCTCGGTGCTTGCCGCGAGCTTCGTCGAGGACCCGATGATCCGGTGGCCCTTCCACGATCACGACGTCGTGGAGCGGGCGGAGCCGATGTTCTCGGCGTTGCTGGGTGAGTACGCGAAGATCGGCATGGTTTGGGAAGCCGACGACGCTGCGGGGGTCGCGGTGTGGATCTCGCCCGACGGCGGCTTCGGGCTGGAAGAGGTGAACGACGTGACGGGTCCCGCGATCGAAGAACTCACCGACGATGGCGGGGATCGATACCACCGGTTCTGGGGCTGGCTCGAGTCGTTCGTGCCGGGCGAACCCAACTGGATGCTCGACATGGTGGGCGTGGGCCCCGCGTCGCAGGGGCACGGGATCGGTGGGGCGCTCGTCCGCCACGGGGTGTTACGAACGCTTCGGCCTCCGCGTCACGCACGAGGAGGATGCCCCCGAGGGCGGCCCGCACGTCTGGTTCATGCGGCTCGACGCGTGAGCCCGAAAACGGCCCGCCTTGCGGATGCCGGGGGGTCGTGACAGACTCGGGATAGCCCTTCCAAGACGTTCGGGCATCCGTGCCCGGGCGATGACGGCGGCACGACGCGGGCACGTGCCGCCGTCCCTTTGCCGAAGTCCGGCGAACCCGAGTCAGCTCCGATCCTTGCTATCGTGAGAGCCGTTCGGGCGCGTAGCTCAGTGGGAGAGCGCTCGCCTCACACGCGAGAGGTCGCAGGTTCAAAACCTGCCGCGCCCACCACCCGGACGAGGCTGGCCCGTGAACGAAGAACGCATCGGCGATCTCACCCTCCTGCATGCCGTCCTCGAGGGGCCGGCTCGCGCGCACCCCCTCGTCCTCCTGCACGGCCTGTGGGCGGGCGCGTGGATCTTCCAGGACTGGCTCGGTTCCGCGGCGGCGCGCGGGTGGGACGTCTGGGCCCCCAACCTCCGCGGCCGAGCGGGCAGCCGCCCGGTGGAGGACCTCGGCGCGGTGGGCCTCCCCGACATGGCCGCCGATCTCACGGACGTGTTGTCCGAGATCGGGCCGGCCGTGGTGGTGGGTTACTCCATGGGCGGTTTGTTGACGCAGATGGTGGCGGCGGACCCAGACACGAGGCACCTGGTCCAGGCGGCGGCGCTCCTGTGCAGCGTTCCCCCGCGGGGGATCGTGGCGATGAGCGGCCCGGTCCTGCGTGCGTCGCCCGCATACCTTCGGCCGATGCTGAGGAGCACCACGTTCGTGCCCAGCCGGGCCGACGCCGACACGATCATGATGAACGAGCTCCCCGCCCCCGATCGCGATCGATGGTTCCCACGGTTCATCGCCGATTCGGGACGCGCCGCCCGACAGATGGCCACCGGCGCCGTTCGGGTCGACCCCCACGAGGTCGCCTGTCCGGTGTTGGTGGTGTCGTGCGAACGGGACCGCATCTCACCTCCGGCCATCCAACCGGCGCTGGTGCGACGCTACGGCGCGGCGCATCTCCCGATCGCCGGTCACGGGCACCTGGTCGCGATCGAACCCGGCTGGGAGGCCGTGGAGTCGGCGATCTTGGACCGCCTGGAACCGTTCGCGCCGGCCCCGCCGTAGCGGCCGGGTAGCGCGTGGTCGTTCCCCTAGACGCCTCGTAGGGTGGAGCGACGACGTCCGACCACACACGATCACACACAAGGGGTACCGATGGATACCATGCCCGCACCCCCCGTCGCGGCTGCGGCCCGTGTGGAGGAGCTCACGAAGACCTACGGCAGCGACGACGCCGAGGTGCACGCGCTCGCCGGCGTCTCCGTGGGGTTCACCGAGGCGGAGTTCACCGCCATCATGGGGCCGTCCGGGTCGGGGAAGTCCACCCTCCTTCATTGCATGGCCGGCCTGGACACGCCGACCTCCGGCCGCGTGTTCCTGGGGGACACCGACATCACCACGCTCTCGGAGAAGGAGCTCACGAAGCTCCGCCGCGATCGGATCGGCTTCGTCTTCCAGGCGTTCAACCTGATCCCCACGCTGAACGCGGCGGAGAACATCACCCTGCCGCTGGACCTCGCGGGCCGCGACGTGGATCAAGCGTGGTTCGACGAGGTGGTGGACACCGTTCGCCTCCGGGATCGCCTCAAGCACCGGCCCTCGCAGCTCTCGGGCGGGCAGCAGCAGCGCGTTGCCGGGGCGCGCGCGCTGGTCTCGCAACCGTCCATCGTGTTCGCCGACGAGCCCACCGGGAACCTGGACTCGCGCTCCGGCGTGGAGCTCCTGCGGTTCCTGCAGGACGCCGTCAAGAGCCACGGCCAGACGATCGTGATGGTGACCCACGACGCGAACGCCGCGAGCTACGCGGACCGCATCGTGTTCCTGGCCGACGGGCACATCGTGGACGAGATGCGCGATCCCACCGCCGATCGGATCCTCGACCGGCTGAAGTCCCTCGAGGCCTGACGCCCCGTGTGGAAGGCCACCCTCAAGAGCCTGTTCGCGCGCAAGCTGCGGCTGGCGCTCACCGCCCTGTCCATCGTGCTGGGGATCGGGTTCATCGCGGGAACCTTTGTCCTCACCGACACGATGAACGCGGCGTTCGACCAGCTCTTCGGCCAGGTGGCTAAGGGCAGCGACGTGGTGGTGCGTTCCGTCTCATCGTTCACGCCGCAACAAGCCGGCCCCGGCGGCGGCCAGACGGATGAGCGCGACCCGGTACCCGCATCCCTCGTGAAGTCCGTGGCGGCCGTGCCGGGCGTGGCGACGGCGGCCGGTGAGGTCTCGGGCTTCGCACAGATGGTGGATCCCGCTACCGGGAAGACGATCGGCAGCGTCGGGCCGCCCACGATCGGCGCGAACTGGAGCGGGACCAACCCCACGATCACGTTCCGCGATGGCGGACCTCCCACGGGTGCCGGCGACGTCGCGGTCGACGCGGGCACCGCGACCAAGTACGGGCTCTCGGTGGGGGAGCGGATCGCGATCAACTTCGTGGGCGGCCAGGAGGAGTTCACGATCTCCGGCATCGCCGGCTTCGGCGACGCCGACAACCTGGGCGGGGCCACCCTCGCGCTGTTCGAGACCACGAGGGCGCAGGAGGTGCTCGACAAGAAGGGGGTCTTCGACTCGATCTCCGTCAAGGCGTCGGAGGGCTTGGACGCGACCCAGCTGCGCACCGAGATCCAGCCCGTCCTCCCCAAAGGGGTGGAAGCGGTCACGAGCGCGTCGGTCGCCGACGAACAATCGAAGGCGCTGAAGGAGGGCCTCGGGTTCTTCCGGATCGCGCTCCTGGTCTTCGCGTTCATCGCGCTGTTCGTGGGTGCGTTCATCATCTTCAACACCTTCTCGATCATCGTGGCGCAGCGCGCGAAGGAGATGTCCTTGCTGCGGGCGCTGGGTGCGAGTCGCCGCCAGGTCCTCACGTCGGTCATGGTGGAGGCCGCGGTGATCGGCTTGTTCGCCTCGGCCGTGGGGATCCTCGCGGGCGTCGCGATCGCGGTCGGCCTCAAGGGTCTGCTGAAGGCGTTCGGCATCGACCTGCCCAGCACCGCGCTCCAGATCGAACCGCGCACGATCTGGGTCTCGTTGATCGTGGGCACGCTGGTCACGATCGTCTCCGCGGTGGCGCCGGCACGCCGGGCTTCGCGGATCGCGCCCATCGAGGCGCTGCGCGAATCCCAGGATCCGGGCGACGGTCGGATGCACCGCAGGCTCGTGATCGGCCTCGTCGTGACGGGGCTCGGGGTTGCCGCCCTGCTGTACGGGCTGTTCGTCGTGCCGTCCAACGCGGCCGCGCTGATCGGGCTCGGCGCCGCGACCACGTTCCTCGGGGTGGCGATCCTCTTCCCGCTGGTGGCGCGGCCGATGGCGGCGGTGATCGGCGCGCCCGTGCGCAGGCTCGGTCTGCAGGGGAAGCTGGGGCGCCAGAACGCGATGCGGAACCCGCGACGAACGGCCTCCACCGCCTCGGCGCTCATGATCGGCCTCGGCCTCGTGGCCATGGTGTCGATCCTGTCGGCCTCGCTCAAGGCATCGTTCGATGCTGCGCTCTCCGCCAACCTCCGGGCGGATCTCATCCTGACCACGAGCTCGTTCACCGCGTTCAGCCCCGACGTGGCGGCCAAGGCAGAGGCCGTGCAGGGCGTGGACGCGGTTTCGCAGTTCCGCCAGGGAGGGTTCCGCGTGAACGCCTCGGACGAGTTCCTCACCGGCGTGGACCCGGCCACGGTTGAGGCGGTGGCGAACCTGGAGCCGTCCCCCGGCGCCATCGCAGCGCTCGACCGAGGCGAGGTGCTCGTATACACCAAGACGGCGGACGAGCAGGGGTGGAAGACCGGCGATCAGATCCCGTCGAAGTTCGCCGCCGCGGGAAGCGTGCCGCTCACGATGGGTGGGACCTTCGACGAGAACAGCCTCGTGGGGGGGAACTACGTGGTCTCGCTGGATACCTACGACGGGTTCTTCAAGCCGAAGCTCGACACGTTCGTGATGGTGAAGATCGCGCCCTGGGCGGACCCGGCCCAGGTGCAGACGGACGTGGAAACCGCCACGAAGAGCTTCGGTAACGTCGAGGTCCAGGACCAGACGGCGTTCCGTGAGAAGCAGGAGGGGTTCATCAACCAGCTGCTGGGGCTCGTGACCGCGTTGCTGGCGATGGCCATCCTGATCGCGTTGTTCGGCATCGTGAACACGCTCGGCCTATCGGTCTTCGAGCGCAAGCGCGAGCTGGGACTCCTGCGCGCGGTGGGGATGGGGCGGGCGCAGATGAAGCGCATGATCCGCTGGGAGTCGGTGATCATCGCGGTGATGGGCGCGGTGCTCGGCGTGCTGGTCGGAGTGTTCTTCGGATTCGCGCTGCAGCGAGCCCTTGAGCCGGAGGGGGTGACCGAGCTCGCGATCCCCGTGGCGCAGCTGATCTTCTACGTGGTGTTCGCCGGGCTGGCCGGCGTCCTCGCGGCCATCTGGCCGGCTCGGCGCGCGGCCAGGCTCAACGTCTTGGACTCGATCTCTTACGAGTGAGCGGGTCGCGCGAGGCGCGGCCGATATCATGGCGCCCATGCCACGGCTGCGCCTGCCCGACGATGTAACCGTCGAACTCCCCGAAGGGGAGCCGGTGGGCTCCGGTCTGCCCAAGGGCACGGTGGCCGCGCGGGTCGACGGCGCGCTGCGCGATCTGGCCTACGTTCCCCCCGCCGATGCGGACGTCGAGGCGATCACGCTCGCGTCCGCCGACGGTCTGCACATCCTGCGCCACTCCGCAGCGCACGTGATGGCGCAGGCGGTGTGCGATCTGTACCCGGGCGCCACGTACGCGATCGGCCCGGCCGTGCAGGACGGCTTCTACTACGACTTCGACCTGCCCGAGGCCATCGACAAGGCGGCGCTCGCCAAGATCGATCGGCGCATGCGTCAGATCGTGAAGGGGAACCAGCCGTTCGTGCGGGAGGAGGTCTCTCGCGCCGAGGCGCTCGAGCGGCTCGCTGGTCAGCCCTTCAAGGTCGAGATCATCGAAGGCCTCGAGGGATCGGAGGCTGAGGGCGCCGCCGGCGATCGCGTGAGCCTGTACGGCAACGACGGCTGGGTCGATCTGTGTATGGGACCCCACCTCCCGTCCACGGGCAAGGTCGGCTCCGCGTTCAAGCTCACGAACGTCGCCGGTGCCTACTGGCGCGGTGACGACAGCCGCCCGATGCTCACCCGGATCTACGGGACCGCCTGGGCCTCCCAGGAGGATCTGGACGCACACCTGCACCGCCTGGAGGAGGCCGAGCGCCGGGACCATCGGCGCCTGGGCGCCGAGCTCGATCTGTTCTCGTTCCCGGAGGAGATCGGCTCCGGGCTCGCCGTGTTCCACCCCAAGGGCGGGCTCGTGCGCCGGATCATGGAGGACTACTCCCGGCGGCGGCACGAGGAGGGCGGCTACGACTTCGTGTACTCGCCTCACATAACGAAGTCGGCGCTCTTCGAGGAGTCGGGCCACCTCGACTGGTACGCGGACGGCATGTTCCCCCCGATGCAGCTCGACGGCGGCCAGGATTACTACCTCAAGCCGATGAACTGTCCCTTCCACATCCTGATCTATCGCAGTCGCACGCGGAGCTACCGGGACCTGCCGCTGCGGATGTTCGAGTTCGGGACGGTCTACCGCTACGAGCTTTCGGGGGTCGTGCACGGCCTCACGCGGGTCCGGGGCCTCACGATGGACGACGCGCACATCTTCACCACCAAGGACCAGGTGGGGGATGAGTTGAGCTCGCTCCTCGTGTTCGTGCTGGATCTCCTCCGCGACTACGGACTCGACGACTTCTACCTGGAGCTGTCCACGAAGCCGGAAGAGAAGGCGGTGGGGAGCGACGAGGACTGGGCTGAGGCCACCGAGGTCCTGCGGAAGACGGCGGAGGCGATGGACCTGGACCTGGTAATGGACATCGGCGGCGGCGCGTTCTACGGGCCGAAGATCTCCGTGCAGGCCAAGGACGCGATCGGCCGCACGTGGCAGATGTCCACGATCCAGCTGGATTTCCAACTCCCGCAGCGGTTCGATCTGCACTACGCCGGCGCGGACGGCGAGCGGCACCGTCCGATCATGATCCACCGGGCGTTGTTCGGATCGGTGGAGCGGTTCTTCGCGATCCTGACCGAGCACTATGCAGGCGCGTTCCCCCTGTGGCTGGCGCCGGAGCAGCTCCGGCTCGCGCCCGTGGCCGATCGACACGTCCCGCATGCCCAGGAGCTGGCCTCCCGTGCCCGCGAGGCGGGCCTGCGCCCGTTCGTGGACGACTCGCAGGAGTCGGTGGGCAAGAAGATCCGCGCGGCGCAACTGCAGAAGGCCCCATACACCCTGGTGATCGGAGATCGCGAGATGGACTCCGGCCGCTACAACGTCCGCGATCGCAGCGGGACGGAACACGCCGACGTGGCGTTCGACCGCTTCCTGGAGCGCCTGCAGGACGAGGATCGATCCAGGCGGCTCACGCAGTCCGTGTTCGAGGACGCCTAGCGTGGAGCACCTCTGGAGCCCGTGGCGGATGGACTACATCCGCTCGGCCGCGGAGGAGCCAGATCCGACCGCCGCATCGGCCTGCGTGTTCTGTGGCCTGCCCGAGAGCGATGAAGCCGCCCGGATCATGGCGGGTACCGAGCTCGCGTACGCCGTCTTGAACAAGTTCCCCTACAACCCCGGTCACCTTCTCGTGGTGCCGCGCCGACACACGGGCGACGTCGAGGCCCTCACCGCGCAGGAGAACGCGGAGCTGCAGGACCTGCTCCAGCGGTGCGTGCGAGCCCTGCGCGAGGAGTCCGAGCCCCACGGGTTCAACATCGGGATGAACCTGGGCGCGGTGGCCGGCGCCGGCATCCCCGATCACCTCCATTGGCACGTGATCCCCCGCTGGAGCGGCGATACCAACTTCATGCCCGTGGTGGGGGAGACGCGCGTGCTTCCCGAGCTGCTCGAGGAAACCGCGCGGCGCCTCGCGCCGAGGTTCTCGTCGTGAGCGAGCACGTGGTGGAACTTCCGGACGGCGCGCGGCTCCGGTACGAGGTCGCGGGCGCCGGCCCAACGATCACGTTCCTCCACCCGGGGCTCTGGGATGCGCGCACGTGGGACCGAGAGTTCGTGAGCTTCGCGGCGGCCGGGTTCCGGACCGTGCGATACGACTTACGCGGGTACGGGCGATCCTCGCGCCCCACCGGCGCGCCGTTCGCGCACCATCGGGACCTGATCGCGGTGCTGGACGCGGTCGGCGTCGAGCGCACGGCGCTGGTGGGGTGCTCGATCGGAGGCAGTATCGCGATCGATGCGACCCTGGAGTCCCCGGATCGCGTGTCGGCCCTCGTGGTGGTGGCCTCTGCCGCCGAGGGCATCGAGCCGCTGCCGGAGGAAGAGGCGTGGTGGGAGCGAGCCACAGAGGGGATCGACGAGGCGATCGAGGACGGTGACCTGCCCAACGCCCAGGACCTGCGGCTCGGGATCTGGGCGCCGCTCGGAACCCAAGATGAGGCGGGCGCCCGCATCCGCGCCATAGCGTTCGACAACCTGCAGGATCTGACCGCGGACGAGGGCGCGATCGAGGAACTCGACCCCGCGGCGTTCACGAGGCTCGGCGAGGTCGCGGTGCCCACCCTCGTGGTGTTGGGGTCGCGCGACGTCCCCTACCTCGAACGCATGGGCTTGCTCACGGCCGCCGGGATCGACGGTGCCCGGGTGATCACGATCGCCGATGCCGACCACGTGGTGAACCTGCGGCAGCCGGCCGCGTTCGAGGCGACGGTCCTGCCGTTCCTCCAGGCCAGCGTGGGGGCGGGCTGACCCGTGGACCGTGCCTTCCTCGTCATCGCGAGCCTGTTCGGGTTCCTCGGGGTGGCGTTGGGCGCCTTCGGGGCGCATGCGCTGCAGCGCCGCGTCACGCCCGAACGGCTGGTCACCTTCGAGACCGGCGTGCGGTACCTGCTGTATCACGCCTTCGCCCTGTTCGCCGTGGTGGCGATGCGCACCTGGGGCCCCGACTCGACGGCTTCGGCCGTTGCCGGCGTGGCGTTCATCTTCGGCGTGTGCCTCTTCTCGGGAAGCCTGTTCGCGCTGGTCCTCACCGACCAACCACGGTGGGGAGCCGTGACCCCGCTCGGCGGGGTCGCCTTCCTGGTTGGGTGGGCGGCACTCGTCTACGCCGCGTTCACCACCAGCTTCGTCTTCGACCTCGTGCGCTGAGGCCCCTTCGCGGCGTCAGCGTTTGTGCGCTTCCTCACGGGACGTCTGATACGCGTCGATCACGCGCTGTGCGAGGTTGGCCGGCATCTCTTCGTAGTGGTCGAAGGTCATCGAGAACGCGCCGCGGCCACCTGTCATCGAGCGCAGGTCGATCACGTAGCGCGCGACCTCCGCCTGGGGGACCAGGGCGCGGATCCGCTGCTTGCCCCCACCGAGCTGGTCCATCCCGGCGATCTTCCCGCGCTTGGCGTTGAGGTCGCCCATGACGTCCCCGGTGTACGCGTCCGGGACCACGACCTCGAGCGCCACGACGGGCTCCAGGAGCGCCACGCCCGCGGCCTCCACCCCTTCCTTCAAGGCCAGGGATCCCGCGATCTGGAAGGCCATGTCGGAGGAGTCCACGGAATGGAACTTGCCGTCGACGACGGTGACCTTGATGTCCACCATCGGGTTCCCGCTGCGGACGCCTTCGGCCATCGTCTTCACGATCCCCTTCTCGATGGACGGGATGAACTGGTGGGGGATCGCACCGCCGAAGATCTTGTCCTCGTAGATGAACCCCTCACCGTGGGGGAGCGGCTCTAGCTCGATCATGCAGACGGCGTACTGCCCGTGCCCGCCCGACTGCTTCACGTGGCGGCCTTGGGCCTTCGCCGCCCTCCGGATCGTCTCGCGGTAGGCGATCTTGGCGGGAGCCGTCTCCACGTCCACGCCGTACTTGCGGTTGAGGCGCTCGATCATGACCTCGAGGTGCGCCTCGCCCATGCCGTGGATCACGGTCTCGTGGGTCTCCTCGTTGCGCGAGACCCGCAGGGTGGGGTCCTCTTCGCGGAGGCGAGCGATGCCCGTGGAGAGCTTGTCCTCGTCGCCCTTGGTCTTGGGAGCGATCGCGTAGGCGAGCAGGGGTTCGGGGAGCCCGATCTCCGGCAGCTGCACGGGGTCGTCCTTGGTGCTGAACGTGTCGCCCGTGTGCGCGTGGGCGAGCTTCGCGACCGCGCCGATATCGCCCGCAGGGACCTGGGCCACCGCGTCGTGGTCCTTGCCGAGCTGGGTGAAGAGCTGACCCACCCGCTCGTCCGTCCCCTGCGTGGCGTTGTGCAGGCTGGAGTCGGGCCGCACGGTTCCGCTGAAGACCCGGAACATCGTGATGTGCCCCACGAAGGGGTCGGAGATCGTCTTGAATACGAACGCGGTCGTTGGGCCGGCGGCGTCGCAGGTCCGCTCTTTGGGGTCGCCGCTCTTGCCCACCACGTCGATCGACCCCCGGTCCACCGGGGAGGGGAACTCCTCGACGATGAAGTCCAGCAGCCGGTCGATCCCGATCGCCTGGGCCGCCGACCCCAGGATGACGGGCGCGAGCCGGGCTCGCGTGAAGCCGTCCTTCGCCCCCGAGACGATGTGCTCCTCCGGAAGGGTCCCGACCTCCAGGTACTCCTCGATCAGCGCGTCGTCGGACTCGGCCACCGCCTCGATCAGCTTCTCGCGCGCCGGGTCCGCCATCGCGTGGATCTCCTCGGGCCACTCCGACTCCTCGGCGCGGGGCCCGTCCGGATAGAGGTCGGCCTTCTCGTGGAGCAGGTCGGCCACGCCTTTGAACTCGTGCTCGGCGCCGATCGGCAGCTCGAAGGGCGCGACCTGATTCCCGAAGGAGGACACGAGTTGGTCCAGCGTGGCCTGGAAGTCGGAACGCTCGCGGTCCAGCTTGTTGATGAAGATCGCCCGGGGCAGGCCCGCCTCCACGGCCAGTTCCCACGCCGTTTCGGTCTGGACTTCCACGCCGTCGACAGCCGAGACCACCACGATGACGGCGTCGACGGCCCGCACCGCGGATCGGAGATCGCCCACGAAGTCCGCGTATCCGGGTGCATCGAGGACGTTGATCTTGACGCCGTTCCATTCGATGGGCGCCATGGACAGGGAGACCGAGATGCCCTTGCGTTGCTCGTCGGGGTCGTGGTCCGACACGGTGTTGCCGTCTTCGACGGTCCCCATGCGGGTGATGGCGCCGGCGGTGAACAGCATGGCCTCGAGGAGGGTGGTCTTACCCGCTCCTCCGTGGCCGACCAGCAGGACGTTGCGGATATCCTTCGCGTCGTAGGTCTTCAACGCGTGCTCCTTCGGCGGTGAGGTAGGGGGCATCCTACTCAAGTTGCTAGGCTCGCGCGGACCCCATGGTGCGCTTCCAACGACTGCAGATCCGCTTCCAGCGCCAGCCGCCGGGGACGGCCATCACCCGCGCGATGCTGATCGTGGGCGGTTGCGCGGCCGCGCTCGGCGCCTGGCTGGTGGTGGCGCGCGAACCCGAGTGGGCCGGAGTCGCGGCCGGTGCCTCGGGGGTCCTGCTGCTCGTGGGTGGGCACCGGGCGAACCACGGAGCCGGCGGCCCCCAGGACCGCATGCTCGACGAGCTCCTGGACCGGGCGTGGGACGGCCTCCTGTTCGGCTCGATCGCCTGGGCCGCCCGCGATCCCGCACCCCACATCGCGGTCGGCGCCCTCGTGGCGCTCTGCGCGAGCTTCCTGTCCGCCTATGTACGCGCCCGCGGCGCGTCGCTCGCCTACTCGGTGGAGGAGAGTCACGTCACGCGGGGGATCCGCTACGGGCTGATCGTGATCGGCCTCGTGTTCGGGTGGCTCGCGTGGACGGTGTGGGTCGCCGCCGCGCTCTCGCTGCTCGCCGTCGGGGTGCGCACCTCCCAGGTGGCCCGGGAGGAGCGGGCATGAGCCGGCGGAAGGAAACCACCAAGCAGACGGTAGCGTTCGAGGTCTACCGGGCGGTGGCGTGGATCGGGCGCACGCTGCCCGAACGCCTCGGACGCCGGGTGTTCACCTGGGCCGGCCGCCTGAGCCTGCGGTTCCTGCCCGGGGTCCGGGCGACGGTGGCGGTGAACCAAGCCCAGGTGTTGGGCCGCCCGGTCGAGGACCCGCTCGTGCAGACGGCCACGCGCCAGGCCTTCGAACGCTACGCGCGGTACTGGTTCGACACGTTCCACGTGGCCCAGCTCTCCGACGAGGAGCTCACGCGACGCTTCCACGTCGAGGGCCTCGAGTACGTGGAGGAGGCCCAAGCCGCGGGCAACGGCCTCGTCATGGTGATGCCGCACATGGGGAACTGGGACGTGGGGGGCCGCTGGATGGCCACGCGCGGCGAACGGCTCGTGTCCGTTGCCGAGCGCCTCGAGCCCGACCGGCTCTACCGCCTGTTCCTGCAGCACCGGGAAGACCTCGGCATGGAGATCATCGGCACCGACGATCGGGGGGTGGGGCAGCGGTTGGCCTCCGCGCTCGGGCAGAACCGCATGGTGTGCCTGGTCGCCGATCGCGACCTTTCGGGTCGCGGCGTGGAGGTGACGATGTTCGGCCGCGCGCGTCGCGTGCCCGCGGGTCCGGCGCTCCTCGCGATCTCCGCCGGTGCGCCGCTGATCGTGGTGAGCATCACCGAGGACCGGGGGGATTGGCGGTGCGTGTTCGCTCGGCCGCTGGACGTGCCCCGCACGGGGAACCGTCGCGACGATGTGCGTGCGATGACGGTTGCGATGGCCGCGGGCTTCGAACGTGCGATCGCGGCGGCGCCACCCGACTGGCACATGTTCCAGCCCGGCTGGGAACCGTGAGGATCGCGCTCGCCTGTCCGTACGCGTTCGACGATCCGGGCGGTGTCCAGACGCACGTACGCGAGCAGGCCGATCACCTGCGCGAGCGCGGACACGAGGTCGTGGTCCTCGCGCCCGTTCGGGGCCGCGGCGTCCTCCCGGGGGTCCGCGCCGTGGGCCGCCCGGTGAACATCCCGTACAACGCGTCGAATGCCCCGATCGACCCCCGCCCCTGGTCCGTCCGGCGGGTGGCCGCTGAGTTCGCGGCGTTCGGCCCCCAGATCGTGCACGTGCACGAGCCGCTCACTCCCAGTACTTCCATGTGGGCAACGTTCGCGGCGAAGGTCCCCGTGGTGGCCACGTTCCACTCCGGGGCCGAGCGCGCCCGACTGTACGACCTGAGCGCCCCGCTCCTTCGCATCGCCGCACGACGGATCGCGATCAAGATCGCGGTTTCCGAGACGGCGGCCGCATCCGCCCGGCGGCGGATCGGCGGCTATTTCGAGATCGTCCCGAACGGGACGGACGTCGAACGGTTCGCGACGGCCCATCCCGCCGACCTCGGCCCCGGGACGAAGGTGCTGTTCGTGGGGCGCCTGGATGAACGCAAGGGATTCCCGGTGGCCCTCGAGGCGTTCGAGCGCCTGGCGGCCGATCGCCCCGACCTCCACCTCGTGGTGATCGGCGACGGTCCCGACCGGGCGTCGGTCTCCGGCTTGTCCGCCGACCTGCGAAGCCGGGTGCACCTCCTGGGCGCGATCCCGAACATCGACCTACCGCCGTACCACGCGGCCTGCGACATGTACCTCGGGACGGCGGTGGGCGGCGAGAGCTTCGGGATGGTGCTCGTGGAGGCGATGGCGGCGGGGCTGCCGGTGGTGGCCAGCCGTATCCCGGGATACACGGAGGTGGTGCGCGGAGACGTCGATGGGCTCCTGGTGCCGCCGCGGGATCCCGTGGCTGCAGCCCTCGCCGTGGCGCGGATCCTGGACGACCCGCGCCTGGCGCAGCGACTGCGCGCCGCGGGGCTGGATCGCGCACGCTCGTTCGACTGGGCCGGCGTGATCGAGCGACTGGAACGACTGTATGAGCGCGCGGCCGGTCAACCCCCCACCCAGATACCATAGGCGCCGTGCTGGGCCTCTGGATCGTCCTCGGGATCGTCGTCGTGCTCGTGCTGGTCGCCGTCTGGTCCTACAACCGACTCGTACGGCTCAGGGTCCGTGTGGACAACGGGTGGTCGCAGATCGACGTTCAGCTCCGGCGTCGCTACGACCTCATCCCGAACCTCGTCCAGACCGTGCAGGGATACGCTGCCCACGAGAAGGGAGTCTTCGAGTCCATCACCGCGGCCCGGACCCAGGCGATGGGGGCGCAGGGCGTGGGGGAGCAGGCGCAGGCGGAGGATCAGGTCACCGCTGGGCTCGGCAGGTTGATCGCGGTGGCGGAGGCCTACCCGGATCTCAAGGCCAACCAGAACTTCCTGGCGCTGCAGGAGGAGCTCACCGGGACCGAATCGAAGATCGCGTACGCGCGGCAGTTCTACAACGACCAGGTCATGCAGCTGAACACCGCGATCCAGTCGTTCCCGTCGAGCCTGTTGGCCGGCGCGTTCGGTTTCGAGGCTCGCGAGTTCTTCAACATCGAGGAGCCGGAGCGCGGGCCGGTTCAGGTGGGGTTCTAGGCCCCCGTGTACGAGGAGATCGCGTCCAACAAGCGCAAGAGCGTCCTGCTCGTGGTGGGCGCCTTCTTCTTCCTGGGGTTGATCGGGTTCGCGGTGGGCTACCTGTTCTTCAACGGCGGCGCCTGGGGACTCGTGATCGCGCTCGCGATCGCGGGCGGGATGTCATTCAGCTCGTACTTCTACGGCGACCGGATGGTGCTGGCCGCCACCGGCGCGCGCTCGGTGACGCCCGACGAGGAGCCGCGCCTGCACAACATCGTGGAAGGGCTGGCCATCGCGGCGGGGCTGCCGAAGCCCGCGGTGTACGTGGTGAACGAACAGGCGCCCAACGCGTTCGCCACCGGGCGCGATCCCGAACACGCTTCGATCGCTGTGACGCAGGGGTTGTTGCAGATCATGGATCGCGTCGAGCTGGAGGGCGTGATCGGCCACGAGATGTCCCACGTGAAGGATCGCGACATCCTCCTGGGCACCATCGTCGCGACCCTGGTCGGCGCCGCCGTGCTGCTGTCTGAGTTCTTCATGCGGAGTTGGTTCTGGGGGGGAGGCAGGAAGAGCGGGAACGATGGCGACGGCGGTGGGGGCGCCATCCAGCTCGCGATCTTCGCCCTGGGATTCGCGCTGCTGATCCTGGCACCTCTGGCGGGACAGATCATCAAGCTGTCGGTCTCTCGCAACCGTGAGTACCTCGCCGATGCCGAGGGCGCGCTCCTCACGCGCTACCCGCCCGGGCTCGCGTCCGCGCTGAAGAAGATCGCCGGCGCGCCCACAGCGATGCGCTCCGCGAACAACGCCACGGCCCATCTCTGGCTCTCCCAGCCCTCGCGCGTCGAGGGCGACGGCACGTCAACCATGGAGCGGCTCTTCTCCACCCACCCGCCGATCCAAGAGCGGATCCGCCGCCTGCAGGACATGTGACGTTCCGGTCGAGATGTCCCCAGGTGTTTGAGACGGCCCGGATGCGCGGTTAGCATCTGCGCCATCGGGTCCCCTTCGGGACCCTTCCTCATGACCGATCCGAGAACCCACCGATCCCCTTAGGAGGTTCCTCACCTTGGCACTCACCCGTCGCGGCAAGGCGATGGTGACCGGCGGCACCGTGGCCGGATTCCTCGTGGTCGGCTTGGGCGCCATGACCCTCACGGGCAACGCCCCTGCCGTGGTGCGGGATATCACCAACGCGGCCGGTATCACCGAGGCGCCCGCCACCTGCCCCCTCACGGGCGAGGAGTTGCCCGAGGGCCAGCAGGCGCCCGACCGGCCCGTCCTCGCCGTAAAGGTCGAGAACACGCCGGACGCACAGCCGTTGAACGGGCTCGACAAAGCCGATGTGGTCTACGAAGAGGTCGTCGAAGGCGGGATCACACGGTTCATCTCCGTGTTCCACTGCGAGAGCACCACGCGCGTGGGGCCCGTGCGCAGCGCCCGCACCACCGACCCCAAGATCCTGCTGCAGTTCAGCGAACATCCCATCCTGGCGTTCTCCGGCGGCGCGAAGAAGGTCGTGAACGGCGCGTTGGACGCGGGCCTCATCCTCATGACGGAGGGCGACCCGGCGTCCCCGTTCAGCCGCGACGAGGTGCGCGAGGCGCCGCACAACCTGTTCACGAACACCGCGAAGCTCTGGGCCGTGGGCCGCAAGCGTGCCGAAGGCGAACCGAGTCCCCGCGCCGTGTTCACCTACGCCGAAGAGGTTCCGACCCCGAACAAGAAGGGCGCCGGCGTCACCGTGGTCTTCTCGAGCCTCGCCACCGCCGAGTGGCGTTGGGAGGGTGGCCGCTACGTGCGGTACCTGGACGGCCAGCCCATGGAGCTCGAGAACGGGAACCCCATCACGGCGGACAACATCGTGATCCAGCGCGTGGCCACCACCGAGAGCGACATCACGGATGTCGCCGGCTACCCCTCGCCGGAGGTCGCCGTGACGGGCCAGGGCAAGGCATGGGTCCTGCGCAACGGCCGGCTCATCCAGGGAACGTGGGAGCGGGCGTCGGAGGGGGACCTCACGACGTTCACCACCAAGTCGGGCGACCCCATCACCCTGACGCCTGGCAACACCTTCGTGGAGCTCGCGCCCACAGGGATGTTCGACGCCGACGTCACCTTCGGGAAGTAGTTCCCGCCGCTCCGGTGTAACGACGGCACGCGGTTCGGGTTCCTGGCCTCGCGTTCACCTTCGGTACACTCGATCTGAGATTCCTGCCAGATCCCCGTAGGTCCTGAGGAGGGATACCGTGGAGCGCGAGACCGGCACCTTCACCGTGAAGTCCGGGCTGGCCGAGATGCTCAAAGGCGGCGTCATCATGGACGTCACCACCGCCGAGCAGGCCAAGATCGCCGAGGACGCCGGCGCGTGCGCCGTGATGGCCCTCGAGCGCGTTCCCGCCGACATCCGACGTGACGGCGGCGTGGCGCGCATGTCCGACGCCACCAAGATCGAAGAGATCCAGGCGGCCGTCAGCATCCCGGTGATGGCCAAGGCGCGGATCGGGCACTTCGTGGAGGCCCAGATCCTCCAATCCCTGGGCGTGGACTACATCGACGAGTCCGAGGTGCTGACGCCTGCCGACGAGGAGTTCCACATCGACAAGTGGGCGTTCACCGTGCCGTTCGTGTGCGGGGCGCGGAACCTGGGCGAGGCGCTGCGCCGGATCGCCGAAGGCGCTGCCATGATCCGGACCAAAGGCGAGGCGGGCACCGGCAACGTGGTCGAGGCCGTTCGCCACGAGCGCGCGATCCTCCGTGAGATCGCCGAGTGCACCACCCTGCGGCCCGAGCAGTACGTCACGAAGGCGAAGGAGCTCGGGGCTCCCGTTGATCTCGTGCGTATGGTGGCGGAGCTGGGGCACCTGCCGGTGGTGAACTTCTCTGCGGGCGGCATCGCCACACCCGCGGACGCTGCGCTCATGATGCAGCTCGGGGTGGACGGGGTGTTCGTGGGCTCGGGGATCTACAAGTCGCAGGATCCCGCCACCATGGCGCGCGCGATCGTGGAGGCAACCACCCACTATCAAGACCCGGACGTGCTCGCGAAGGTCTCCCACGACCTCGGCGACCCCATGGCCGGGCTCGAGATCGAGCAGCTCGCCACGCGCATGCAGGATCGCGGCTGGTAGCCGTGTCCCGCGCGAGGTGACCTCCGTGAAGGCCGGCGTCCTCGCGCTGCAGGGCGACTTCCGCGAACACGGCCGGATGCTCGCCGATGCCGGTGCCGTTCCCGTCGAGGTCCGAACGCCCGAGCACCTGGCCGACGTCGACTGTCTGGTGATCCCGGGCGGGGAGTCCACCACCATCGGGAAGCTGGCGCGGCGCTTCGAACTGGTGGAGCCGATCCGCGAGCGGGCCGCTTCGGGGATGCCCGTGTTCGGGACGTGCGCCGGGATGATCGTGATGGCCTCCCGGGTGCAAGGAGGCGAGCCGCTCCTCGGCTTGATGGACATCGAGGTGCAGCGCAACGCATATGGGCGACAAGTCGATTCATTCGAAGCCGACCTGGACCCGGACAGACTCGGCCACCGCATCCGGGGGGTCTTCATCCGCGCTCCGCGCGTCGTCGACGTGGGTCCCGGGGTGCAGGTGCTTGCTGAGCACGAGGGCGCGCCCGTCCTGCTGGAGCAAGGGCACCTGTTGGTGGCATCATTCCACCCGGAACTGGTCGGCGAGTCCGGCCTGCACCGGTACCTGTTGAGCAAGATCTAGCGCACCTCGAGGAGTCCCATGTCCGGTCATTCCAAGTGGGCCACGATCAAGCGGAAGAAGGAAGCTACCGACGCGAAACGGTCGAACATGTACGCCAAGCTGCTGCGTGCGGTGGAGGTGGCCGCGCGCGAGGGCGGTGGCAACATCGACGGGAACATGACGCTGGCGTCGGCGGTCGAGAAGGCCAAGAGCTTCAGCGTCCCCAACGACAACATCGAGCGCGCGATCAAGCGCGGCACCGGGGATGACGACGGCGGGGCCCGCTACGAGGAGCTCTTCTACGAAGGCTATGCGCCCGGCGGCGTGGCGCTCCTGATCGAGGTGCTCACGGACAACCGCAACCGGACCGGTCAGGAGATCCGCCACGCGTTCACGCGGAACCAGGGGAACCTGGGCGAGGCGGGAAGCGTGGCGTGGCAGTTCACGCGCAAGGGGCTCGTGGTAGTGGACAAGGCCGTGGCGCCGAACGAGGACCAGCTCCTCGAGTTGGCGCTCGAGGCCGGCGCCGAGGATCTCCGCGACGCCGAGAGCTCCTGGGACATCATCGCCCAGCCCCAGGACTTCAAGACGGTGCAGCAGGCTCTGGAGCAGGCGGGCGTGCCGGTGTACTCCGCGGAGATCACGATGCTGCCCGAGACGCTGATCCCGGTCGACGGAGGAGAGGCCAAGCAGGTCCTCAACCTGATCGAGGCCCTGGACGAGCTCGATGACGTCCAAGCCGTCTACGCGAACTTCGATATCCCCGAAGAGGTCATGGCCGCCCTCTGAGATGCGGTCGAGGATCGGGGTTGCTGCTTGGCGCACCCGTCTTTCGACGGATGCCGGACGTTGAGCATCCGCCCTAGGCTACGAGTCAGCGAACCCTTGGGGGGGCATCACCCCGCACAGACGCCGAGGCCTTTCGCCCGGGGACAGGATTCGCCGTTCCCCACCTGGGCGGGAGGCCTCGGTCCTACCCGGAGCGATCGAGGCCGCACCCGGGATCCACCGTGGCCCCGGATGGTTGCCCGGTCCCCGACCGCCCCCTAGACTGAGCGAACGGATGTTCGATTCCCTCGTGCTCGGTGTGGACCCAGGCGTGGCCAAACTCGGCCTCGCGGTCCTCGGACGCGAGGGTCGTCGGCCGGTGCTCGTGTGGAGCGACACCGTGCGAACCTCCTCAGGGACGCCCGAGTCCGAGCGGCTGGGGTTCCTGGCGGCGGCGGTGAGAGCCGTGATCGGGGCGCACGACCTGACGGGCGTGGCGATCGAACGGGTGGCCTTCAACCGGAACCAGGTGAGCGCGCTCACGGTCGCCCGCGCCACGGGGGCCGTCATGGTGGTCGCCGCCGAGGCGGGGGTTCTCGTGGAGGAGTACAGCCCCACCGAGGTGAAGAGCGCGGTCACGGGCATGGGCAACGCGGACAAGGCGCAGGTGCACGACGCGCTCGTGCGGATCCATGGGTTGCGAGGGGTTCCCACCCAGCCCGACGCCGCAGACGCCGTGGCTATCGCGCTCACGCACCTCACGGGAAGCCGCCTCCGCGCCGCCGCCCGAGCGGGGTCCGCATGATCTCCTTCCTGGAGGGCGAGGTCGTCGAGAAGGGAACGAACAGGGCGGTGGTGAACGTCGCCGGCGTCGGGTACGAGATCCTGGTGCCGACCTCCGTCCTGAGCCGGCTGCCGGCTACCGGCAAGACGACGCGCGTCCACACCCGCATGGTGGTGCGAGACGATGCCATGGTGCTCTACGGCTTCACCTCCACCGACGAGCGGGCGCTCTTCGACCTCCTCACGGGGGTTTCCGGCGTGGGTCCGAAGGTCGCGCTCTCCTTCCTGTCGGCGCTGACGCCCGACGCGCTCCGCCGGGCCGTGGTGGCGGGCGACGACGCGGCGCTCACGGTGGTTCCCGGGGTCGGGAAGAAGGTGGCGCAGCGCGTCGTGCTCGACCTGCGCGACCGATTGGGCGGTGAGGGAGTGGTGATCGTGGAGGGTCCCCTGGCCGAAACGCGCGAGGCGCTGATCGCCCTGGGGCTCACGCCGGTCGAGGCCGGCGAGGCGCTGGCGGGCGTGGATGCCGACGGGCGAGCGGTCGAGGATCTGCTGCGCGAGGCATTGCAGAAGGTGGGTCGCTGAATGGACGACGACCGCCTCATCGACGCAGTCGCGGCGGATCCGCAGGACCGTGAGTTCGACGTCGCGCTGCGACCCACCACCTTGCGTGAGTTCGTGGGGCAGGAGCGGGTGAAGGAGCAGCTCGCCCTCCTGATCGACGGTGCGCGCCGCCGGGGCGAGCCCGTGGATCACCTGCTCTTCAGCGGCCCCCCGGGCCTGGGCAAGACCACGCTGGCACAGATCGTCGCCAACGAGATGGAGGCGGGGTTCCAGCCCACGTCGGGACCGGCGCTGGACCGTCCCAGCGACCTGGCGGCGATCCTCACCAACCTCGACGACGGCGACGTGCTGTTCGTGGATGAGATCCACCGCATGCCACGGCAGGTGGAGGAGGTGCTGTACCCGGCGCTGGAGGACTTCAATCTCGACGTGGTCCTGGGCAAGGGCCCAACGGCGCGATCGATCCGCCTGGAGCTCCCGCGCTTCACGCTCGTGGCCGCCACCACTCGTCCGGGGCGGATCACGCTCCCGCTGCGGGAGCGGTTCGGGTTCTCGCCGCGTCTGGACTACTACTCGGTGGAGGACCTCACGCGGATCGCGGGTCGCTCCGCCGGGATCCTCGGTGTGCGCACCGACGAGGAGGGTGCGGCGGAGATCGCCCGGCGCTCCAGAGGGACGCCCCGCATCGCGAACCGGCTCCTGCGCCGGGTGCGCGACTTCGCCGAGGTGCGCCACGAAGGATGGATCGACGGGACCATCGCGCGCGACGGACTCGCGGTCTTCGAGGTGGACGAGGAGGGTCTGGATCGCCTCGATCATGCGATCCTGCGGATGCTCATCGAGAAGTTCGGCGGCGGTCCGGTCGGACTGTCCACGCTCGCCGCGGCCGTGGGCGAGGAAACCGACACGGTCGAGGACGTCGTGGAGCCGTATCTGCTCCAGCTCGGCTTCCTGCAGCGGACGCCGCGCGGGCGCGTGGCCACCGAACGCGCCTACCGTCACCTGGGGGTCTCGACCCCCGGCACCCTGCCCCTCTAGGCCCCTTCCCGGGCGGTAGACTCGCCTCTCGCATCGACCAAGGACGTGACCCTATGCTCGGTTTCCTGGCGCAATCCAGCGGGGGCGGCAACCCGCTCGCCGTGCTCCTCCCCTTCCTGCTGCTCGGCGGCCTGTTCTACTTCATGATCCTGCGGCCTCAGCAGCGGCGTCAGCGCGCCCAGCAGGCGCTCGTCAGCTCGGTGGACGTGGGTGATGAGATCATCACCACCGCGGGCATCTACGGGGTCATCACCGGCGTCGACGACGACGAGGGGACGATCAGGGTCGAGATCGCGCCGGGGACCGAGATCCGCATCTTGCGCGCCGGGATCGGCCGCCGCGTCACCGAGGAGGCCTACGATCCCGCGGAAGACACGAACGAGAACCCGGATCAGCCGGGGCAGATCCAGGAGTCGTGAGCATCACCGACCCCATCGACGCCCCGGTTCCCGCGGTCCCCGCTAGCGACGCCCATCTTCTCCCGGGGGTCAGCCTCGAGGACGTGCAAGCCAACGAGGAGTTGTCCCTGTACATCGCCTCCGCCGACCGGGTCATGGGGGCGATGGGCTACACGGAGCACGGGTTCCGCCACGCGAACCTCGTGGCGAAGATCTCCTATCAAGTGCTGGCCCGGTTGGGGTTCCCCGAGCGCGACGCCGTCTTGGCCTGCGTGGCGGGCTATCTGCACGACGTCGGCAACGCTCTGGCCCGCGACACGCACGGTCAGACGGGCGCGATCCTCACCTATCAGGCGCTAAGGGAGTCGGTTCCGGGTGCCGACCTGATGCCCATCATGGCCGCGATCGCGAACCACGAAGAAACCGAGGGCACCGCCGTTTCTGCGATCTCGGCCGCGGTGATCCTGGCGGACAAATCCGACGTCCATCGCAGCCGCGTGCGCAAGTCGGGGCAGATCGCCTTCGACATCCACGATCGCGTTAACCATGCCGTTGAACAGTCGTTCCTAAGGGTAGACTCCGATGCCCGCACGGTCAGCCTCGAGCTGACCATCGACACGCAGATCAGCCAAGTGATGGAGTACTTCGAGATCTTCCTCGGTCGGATGCAGATGTGCCGGCACGCAGCTGAGTGCCTGGACGCACGGTTCCGCCTCGTGATCAACGGGGCGGAGTTGGCGTGAAGCGCACCAGGGGCTTGTGGGCCAGCCTAATCGTCGTTGGACTCCTGGTGGGGGTCTCCCTGATCGGCTTCGCCACGGGGGCGCTCAAGCCGAAGCTCGGCCTCGACCTGCAGGGCGGCGTCTCCGTGATCCTGCAGGCGCCCGCCGACACCGGTCAGGACGTGATGGACCAGGCGCTGGAGAACATCCGCAACCGGGTTGACGCGTTCGGGGTCGGCGAGCCTCAGATCGCGGTCTCCGGTACCACGATCGACGTGCAGATCCCGGGCGGCGCCAACGGCACGGTCGAGCAACGCGCCAAGACGCAGTACTGCCTCGTGACCAAGGACGCAACGAGCTACGGGTGCGCCCCCGACCAGAAGACCGCCGACGCCGCTCTCGCCGAACTGAGCGTCGTTTCGGTTCCTTCCCAGGTGTGCTTGAACGACCCCGACGGTACCCAGCTCGGCTGTTTCGCCTCCCAGTCCGAGGCCGACATCGCGAAGGCAACCATCACCGTGGCACCGAAGGCCTCCGCGAGCGCGTCCCCATCGTCCTCCGCTGTGGCCTCGCCTGCCCCCACCCCGGTCGAGGGACCGTCTTGCCTTGTGGACAGCTCGGGCAAGGAGCTGGCGTGTTACCCGACCAAGAAGAAGGCTGATGCGGCGCAGAAGGGCCTCACCGCCGACGTCGCCCTGAGCAAGTACTGCATAACGGCACCCGCCACCATCGCGCCGAGTCCGGCCCCGTCGGCATCGCCTTCGGGCGCCAAGGACAAGGCATCGCCATCGTCGGCTCCGTCGGGCTCCGCCAGTCCTTCGAGCACGCCGCCACCCGAACCCTCCGCATTCGCCGGGCTGAACCAGGACGGGATCTCGTCGCTGCCGTGCGGGCTGTCTTCGAAGGCGTCGGCGGATGCCGCCCTCGCGGGGATCTCAGCGAGCCGCGAGGACACGGAATACTGCGTCGTGAGCGCCGCCGGGCAGGACCTGGGGTGCTACATCTCCAAGAACGCCGCGGAAACGAAGCAGCGCGAAACCGGTCAGGACCGGTTGCTGGCCGTGATCGGGAAGACGGCCCGGCTCGAGCAGCGGCAGGTCCTCGCCACCATCGTCGCAGGGGACCCGGCGTTCGACACCACGCCGGTAACCTGCGCCACCACCGCGGAGCAGGCCACGCCCAAGTGCGGTGCCGACGCCCTCGCCGATCAGGAGGTGGTCTACCTCGACCAGGCCGGGAGCACCAAGTACCGGCTCGGCCCCGTGGTGATCAACGGCGACGACGTAACGAAGGCGAGCGCGGTCCTCTCGGGGGGCACGCAGACCCAGGTCGTGCAGCAGTGGGTCGTGAACTTCGACCTCAACAAGGATGGATCCAAGGCGTTCGGGGATCTCACCACCACGCTCGCGACGCTGCCGCAATCGGACCCGCAGAAGCGGATCGCCATCGTTGTGGACCGCGCTGTGATCTCGGCCCCCGCCGTGCAGAGCCCGATCACCGGAGGCTCCGGCCAGATCAGCGGTGGATTCACCGAGCAGGAGGCCAAAGACCTCGCCACCGTCCTGAACGCCGGTGCGCTGCCGGTCGACCTGAGCGTCCAGTCCGTGACCACGATCAGTCCCACGCTCGGCACCGAATCCCTGCATCAGGGCATCGTGGCAGGCCTCTTAGGCCTGCTCCTGCTCTTCGCGTACATGCTCTTCTACTACCGCCTGCTCGGTATCGTGGCGATCCTCGGGATGTCGATCTGGGCCATCCTGGCCTTCGCGTTGATCGCGATCGCGGGCACGGCGTTCGGGTACGCGATGACCCTCGCGGGCGTTGCCGGCTTGGTGATCTCCCTGGGGGTGACCGCGGACTCCTACATCGTGTTCTTCGAACGCTTGAAGGACGAGGTGCGTTCGGGCAAGAGCGCGCGGTCCTCGGTACAGCCGGCGTTCAAGCGAGCGTTCCGAACGATCGTGGCCGCCGACGTCGTGACGGGCATCGCGGCCGCGGTGCTCTATCTCACGGCCGTGAGCTCGGTGCGCGGGTTCGCCCTCACCCTGGGGGTCGCGACCCTGCTCGATCTGTTCGTCGTGTACTTCTTCAAGCGGCCCGCCGTGTTCCTGATCTCCCGCAACGATCGACTCGTGAACATGCGCGGATTCGGCCTCACGAGCGGGATCGCCGGCGAGGCGGAACCGGGCGACGCCTTGGCGGCCGGGGGTGAGGCATGAATCTGCATCGCGCCGTCTCGACGTATCGCGGCCACACGATCCCGCATTTCAAGCTGATCGAGCGTCGCAACATCTGGTTCGCGTTCTCCGGCGTCCTGATCCTGCTGTCGCTGATCGGGCTGTTCTGGCGCGGGCTGAACTACTCGATCGACTTCACCGGGGGAGCCCAGATCGAGTACACGGTGCTCACACCCGTCACGGCGGCCGAGGTCCAGGCGACCATGGCGGACGCGGGGCGAGAGGACGCGCAGGTCCAACTCATCAACGGCGGCCAACAGGTGGCGATCAAGACCTCGTCGCTGTCCGCCGACGGCACATCCCAGGCGCTGCTGACGCTGTTGGCGAAGCAGGCGGGGATCACCACCGCGGACATCAACGTGAAGGACGTCGGTCCCACCTGGGGCGGGGAGATCTCCAAGAAGGCGGTCCGCGGGCTGTTCATCGTGCTCGCCGCGATCGCGCTGTACATCTCCTTGCGGTTCGAGTGGAAGATGGCGGTGGGCGCCATGGTCGCGCTCGTGCACGACGTGGTGATCACCGCCGGCGTGTACGCGTTGGTGGGACGCGAGGTCACGCCGAGCACCGTGATCGCGATCCTCACGATCTTGGGGTTCTCGCTGTACGACACCGTCGTGATCTACGACAAGATCAAGGAGAACACCGAATCGTCGGCCCTGGTCTCCCGGCTCGGATACGACGGTGTGGTCGACCTCTCCTTGAACCAGGTGCTGATGCGGTCGGTGAACACGTCGTTGGTGGTGCTCTTGCCGATCCTCTCGCTGCTGCTGTTCGGTGGGTTCACGCTGAAGGACTTCGCGTTCGCCATGTTCATCGGGGTGGCCATCGGCGCGTACTCGTCGATCTTCATCGCCGCTCCGGTATTGACGATCCTCAAGGGCCGCGAGCGCCGCTATCAGCAACTAGAAGCCCGCCGCTCCGTGCGTGCGGGCAGCGCCCAGAAGGCGGCCGTCGCGGCCGGTGCGACCGCGGCCGTCGCGGAAACCGCCAGGACCTCGGACGCAGCCGCCACCCGAGTCACGGCCCGCCAGGGCCCCGCCAAGCCGCGTCCCAAGAGCAAGAAGCGGCCACCGGCCAAACGGAAACGGCGCTAGCGCGTGGACCTCGAACAGATACGGGCCCTGATCCGCGACGTGCCTGACTTCCCCGAGCCGGGCATCATCTTCCGCGACATCACGCCGGTGCTCGCCGACCCAAACGCGTTCTCCACCATCACGGATCTCATCGTGGTGCATTTCGGTCGGGGCAACGTGGACAAGGTCGTGGGGATCGAGGCACGGGGGTTCATCCTGGCCTCGCCCGTGGCGTACCATTTCGGCGCGGGGTTCGTCCCGATCCGCAAGCAGGGCAAGCTGCCTTCACAGGCGGTCGGTGTGGACTACGCGCTCGAATACGGCACCGCGACCCTCGAGCTCCACACCGACGGGATCGCGCCCGGCGAGCGGGTGCTCATCGTGGACGACGTCCTGGCCACGGGCGGGACGGCGCGGGCCGCGGCGCAGCTGGTCGAGCAGATCGGTGGCAAGGTGTTCGGCATCGCCTGCCTGATCGAACTCGACGCGCTCAAGGGCCGCGAGCAGCTGCCCGGGCACGATCTGCACACGCTGATCCACTACTGACCGGCGTCGCCGCCTACCCCGGCTAGACTTGGCCGCAGGAGGCCAAGTGCGTGGACAGCCGCGAAGAGGTCAAGGTCGAGCAACGCCGAGCCCGGCTCCTCGCCCGCCTGCGTCCGGGCGGATCCTCACCCCCCTCGCGGGTGGACGCCCTCCTCAAGAAGGTCAAGGGCTACAACCCGAAAGCCGACCTGGACGAGCTGGTGGCCGCGTATCGGTTCGCGGAGGCGTCGCACGAGGGCCAGAAGCGCAAGAGCGGCGAGGACTTCGTGGAGCATCCGCTGGCCGTTGCGGGGATCCTCGCCGACCTGCGGCTGGACACCACCACCTTGGAGGCGGCGCTGCTGCACGACACGGTGGAGGACACCGACGTCACCATCGAGGTGATCGACGACGAGTTCGGCGAGGAGGTAGCCCGCATCGTCGACGGGCTCACGAAGCTCGACCGGTTCAAGTTCCGGTCCAAGGAGCAGCAGCAGGCCGAGAACGTGCGCAAGATGATCGTGGCCATGGCGGGAGACATCCGCGTGCTGTTGATCAAGCTCGCCGATCGCCTGCACAACATGCGCACCCTCTCCGCGCTTCCGGCTCCCAAACAGCGGGCCATCGCCACGGAGACGTTGGAGATCTACGCGCCGCTCGCCAACCGCCTGGGTGTGCAGGAGATCAAGTGGGAGCTCGAGGACCTCTCGTTCAAGTACCTGCATGCCGGCCCGTACCGCGAGATCGCGAGCCTGGTGGCCGCGCGCCGCGACGAGCGCACGGCCATGATCGAAGACGTCACCACTTCCCTGCGGACGAAGCTGAAGGAGCTCGGGATCAAGGCGGACGTTGACGGCCGGCCGAAGCACCTCTACTCGATCTACGAGAAGATGGTGATCCGCGGCAAGGAGTTCAACGAGATCTTCGATCTCGTCGGCGTGCGGGTCCAGGTGGAGTCCCTCCGCGATTGCTACGCCGCGCTGGGCGCCGTGCACGCGCTGTGGAAGCCGATCCCGGGCCGCTTCAAGGACTACATCGCGATGCCGAAGTCGAACATGTACCAGTCGCTGCACACCACGGTGGTCGGGCCAGCGGGAAAGCCGCTCGAGATCCAGATCCGCACGCGCGACATGCACCGGACGGCACAGTTCGGCATCGCGGCACACTGGCGCTACAAGGAGGGCAGCAAGCAGGCGAAGGAGGCCGCGGACCTCGCCTGGCTCGGCCAGATGATGGACTGGCTGAAGGACATGGCCGACCCGCGGGAGTTCATGGAAGGTCTGCGGATCGACCTCTCGGGTGGGCGCGTCTTCGTGTTCACCCCTAAGGGAGACGTCGTGAACCTGCCCCAGGGCGCCACGCCGGTGGACTTCGCCTATGCGATCCACACCGACGTGGGGCACCGCACGATCGGGGCGAAGGTGGGCGGCAAGCTGGTTCCGCTGGACTACGAGCTCCGCACGGGCGACGCGGTGGACGTGCTCACATCGAAGGCGCAAGGCGAGGGCCCGAGTCAGGACTGGCTTCAGTTCGTGACCACGCCGCGCGCGCGCAACAAGATCCGTCAGTGGTTCGCGCGCGGGCGCCGCGAGGATGCGCTCGAGCACGGGAAGGACGCCCTGCAGCGCCTGATGCGAAAGCAGAACCTCCCCATCAAGCGGCTCGCCACCGAAGAGGTCCTCACCCACGTGGCCGAAGAGATGAAGTACCCGGACCTCGAGTCGCTCTACGTGGCGCTGGGTGAGGGGCACGTGTCGCCGCAGTCCGTCGTTGCGCGGATGACCCGTTCCCTCTCCGATGCGCCCGAGGACGATGTCACCGAGGTGCCGCTGGCGCGCCCGGTCCGCATCAGGCCGTCGGAGATCGGCCAGGGCGTCGTGGTCAAGGGCCTACCCGACGTTTGGGTGCGGCTCGGTCGTTGCTGCACGCCCGTTCCCGGCGATGAGATCGTGGGGTTCGTGACCCGCGGCCAGGGCGTGTCGGTCCACCGCACCGATTGCCCGAACGTGGCCTCGCTGGAGCAGGAGCCCGAGCGGATGATCGAGGTGACGTGGGCGGAGGGCAAGCCAACCACGTTTACGGTGGCGATCCAGGTGGAGGCCCTCGATCGCGTGCGGCTGCTCTCCGACGTGGCGACGATCCTGTCGGACAGTCACGTGAACATCCTGTCCGCGAACTCCGCCACCGGCCGCGATCGGATCACGCGCCTGCGGTTCACCTTCGAGATGGCGGACATCGCACACCTGTCCAGCGTGCTCGGAGCCGTGAAGCGGGTCGACGGCGTGTACGACGCCTACCGCGTGGTGCCGAAGTAGGTGCGGATCGTCCTGCAGCGAGTCGCGCGCGCGAGCGTGAGCGTCCACGGCAAGCCGATCTCCGGGATCGGCCGCGGGTTCCTGCTGCTGGTGGGGATCGGCGCCACCGATGGGCACGACGAGGTCGAGCGCCTCGCCGAGAAGATCGTGAACCTCCGCGTCTTTCCCGACGCCGAAGGCAAGATGAACCTCGCCCTGGCCGACGTGGGCGGCGAGGCGCTCGTGGTCTCCCAGTTCACCCTCTACGCAGACCTGCGGAAGGGCCGAAGGCCTTCGTGGGCCGACGCCGGTGATCCGGACGTCGCCGCCGGGCGCGTGGAGGCCTTCGCCCGGGCGCTCGAGTCCCGCGGGGTGCCAAAGGTGGGCCGGGGGGTCTTCGGGGCCGACATGCAGGTCGAGCTCCTGAATGACGGTCCCGTCACCCTGGTCCTCGACGCCGCCTCGCTCTGAGCGGTCCGCGAGCGGCGGTCCGTTAGCATGGGCAACCTATGTGGCTCGAGGTGTTCAACGCCAACCCGTACGGAACCAACTGCTGGCTCCTTTCCGGCGAGAACACCGACGACGCCGTGGTTGTGGACCCCGGGTTCGAACCGTCGGCGGTGCGCGCCCTGCTCGAGGGCGCCGGCAAGACGCCGGTCGCGATCCTCGCGACGCACGCCCACGGCGACCACGTGGGTGCCGCGGGTGACTTCGCGGTCGAACTGCCCGTGTACGTGCACGAGGCCGATGCGGTGGCGTTCACCGACGAGCCGGCGTGGAACGCGGGGTTCGACAACCCGCTCGTGCCGGTGAAGGACCTCCGCACGTTCGCGGACGGGGACCGGTTCACCTTCGCCGGGTTCTCGCTGGAGGTCCTGCACACCCCCGGTCACACACCTGGCAGCAGCTGCTTCCGCACGGACGCCCTGGTGTTCTCCGGCGACCTCGTGTTCGCGGGGTCGATCGGGCGTTCGGACTTCGCGAACAGCGACCCGGGGGCCATGCGCACGAGCCTGGAGCGGTTCCTCACCCTGCCGGATGAACTTCCTGTGTTCCCCGGTCACGGTCCGGACACCACCGTGGGGCGCGAGCGCGCCGCGAATCCGTTCCTGCGGGAGCTTGCGTGAGCGACGCCGCTCCGCCGCGCGGGACCCAGGATCTGTTGCCGCCCGCGGGCGATGCCATCTTGAGCCTGTACGACGCATCCCACCGGATCGGACGCCTCTACGGGTACCGGTACGTGGAGACCCCCACCTTCGAGCACACCGACCTGTTCACGCGCACCAGCGGCGGCACCTCCGACGTCGTCACGAAGGAGATGTACACCTTCGAGGACAAGGGAGGCCGATCGCTCACGCTTCGGCCCGAAGGGACGGCGGGCGTGATGCGGGCGTACCTCGACCACGCCCAGCAGTTGCCGAACCCGTACAAGGGCTACTACGTGGAGACGTTCTTCCGACACGGGCGTCCGCAAGCGGGGCGACTCCGCGAGTTCCGGCAGTTCGGGGTCGAGGTGATCGGCGACGCGGGCCCCGGCTCGGACGTCGAGGTGATCGAGGTCGGCGACGCGTTCCTGCGCGAGCGAGGCCTGCAGCAGCTGACGCTGCTCGTGAACTCGATCGGAGACGAAGTGTGCCGGCCGGCCTACCGCGAGCGGCTCGTGGCCTATCTCCAGCCGTTCCTCGATCAGCTGGATGAGGACTGCCGCACGCGCCTCGGGACCAACCCGATGCGGGTGATGGACTGCAAGGTCGATGGCCGAAAGGACTTCGTCCTGGCGGCGCCCATCCTGAGCGACCACCTCTGCGAGCCGTGCGCCGCGCACTTCGCGGGCGTGCGTGAGGGCCTTCAGCAGGCGGGGATCGCCTACGAGATCGACCCGCGTCTGGTTCGAGGCCTCGACTACTACACCCGCACGGCCTTCGAGTTCGTGGCGGGCGCGCTCAGCGCCGGGCAGGGCACGGTCTGCGGCGGCGGTCGTTACGACGGCCTGGCGGAGGTGCTCGGCGGCCCCCCCACGCCGGGGATCGGCTTCGGTCTGGGGCTCGACCGCGTGGCGCTCGCGATGCAGGGCGAGGGGGTCTCACCGCCATCCACCCGTGGCCCCCGCTGCTTCATCGTAACCGTGGGGGAGGGCTCCCGCGCGGCCGGGGGAGCGTTGCTCGCTCGTCTGCGCGGGGCCGGGGTGCCGGCGGCTCGGTCGTTCGAGGAGCGCCCGATGAAGGCCCAGTTCAAGATGGCGGATCGCGCCGACGCCGACTTCGTCGCCATCTTGGGGGCGGAGGAGCTCGACGGGGGTACCGTGACGCTGCGGCGACTCGTCGACGGCGTGCAGAAGTCCGTGCCCGAGGCCGACGTCGAGCGCTGGTTGACCCGGCTCGACGACTGGACGGCGTAGATGACCCACATGCACACCACCATGCGTACCCACGCAGCCGGCGCGCTCCGCCTTCCGGACGCGGGCGCAGAGGTCGCCCTCTGCGGCTGGGTCGCGCACCGGCGCGACCACGGCGGCGTCACTTTCATCGATCTCCGCGACCGCGAGGGAGCCGTGCAGCTCGTGTTCCATCCGCAGGACGCGCCCGAGACCCACGCGGCGGCCCAGTCCCTGGGCGGCGAGGACGTGATCCGGGTGAGCGGCACCGTGCGCGCCCGCCCGGAGGGGATGCGTAACCCCAACCTCGGAACCGGCGACGTGGAGGTGGTCGTGGCCGGCCTCGAGGTGCTCGCGGCGTCGGAGACGCCCCCATTCCAGATCGAGGACTATACCGAGGCCAACGAGATGCTCCGCCTCACCTATCGCTACCTCGACCTGCGACGCCCCGAGATGTCCCGGCGCCTTCGCTTGCGCCACGACGTGAACCGGATCACACGTGACTACCTCAACGACCGTGGGTTCGTGGAGATCGAGACGCCGATCCTCACCCGCAGCACCCCCGAGGGCGCTCGCGACTTCCTCGTGCCCTCGCGCCTCGCGCGCGGGTCGTTCTACGCGCTGCCCCAGTCGCCCCAGCAACTCAAACAGCTGCTGATGGTGGCGGGACAGGACCGCTACTACCAGATCGTGCGTTGCTTCCGGGACGAGGACCTGCGGGCCGATCGACAGTTCGAGTTCACCCAGCTCGACATCGAGATGTCCTTCGTGACCGAGGAAGACCTGATCGAGCTGATGGAGCCCTTGATGGTGCGCCTGCTCAAGGAACTCCGTGGCGTGGACGTCGCCGCGCCGTTCCCGCGGATGACGTACGTGGAGATGATCGAGCGCTACGGCTCAGACAAACCGGACCTGCGCTACGGGATGGAGCTCGTGGACCTCGCCGATGTCTTCGGCGCCACGGGGTTCAACGCCTTCGCGAACGTGCTCGCCTCCGAGGGCAGGATCAAGGCCCTCTGTGCGCCCGGCGGGGGTCGGCTCTCCCGCAAGGAGCTCGATCAGCTCGTACAGGACACCAAGGGCCGCGGCGCTGCCGGCCTGGTCTGGATGGTGGTGGAAGACGAGGGCGTCCGATCGCCCGTCGAGAAGTTCCTGACGCCCGAGGAGATCGCCGGGCTCCTGGCCGCCACGAACGCCGCGTCCGGCGATCTGATCCTGGTCGTGGCCGACAAGGCCGACCGGGTGGCCGTGGCACTCGACGGTCTCCGCCGCACGATGGCGGCCCGACTCGAGCTGATCCCCGACGATGCCTGGGCGTTCTGCTGGCTCACGGAGCCTCCCCTGTTCGAATGGAGCGAGGAGGAGGAGCGATGGACCTCCATGCACCACCTGTTCACGGCCCCCATCGACGCCGAGGCGATCGATCCAGCGGCCACCAAGGCGCGTGCTTACGACCTGGTTCTCAACGGCTTCGAGATCGGCGGTGGAAGCATCAGGATCCATCAGCCGGAAGTGCAGGCCAGCGTGATCGAACTTCTGGGCCTCAGCGAGGAGGAGATGCAGGAGCAGTTCGGGCACATGCTGAGGGCCTTCCGCTACGGTGCGCCCCCCCACGGCGGCGTCGCGTTCGGCTGGGACCGCCTGGTGATGCTGCTCGCGGACCAGACGAGCATCACCGAGGTGATCGCCTTCCCCAAGACGCAGTCGGGTGCCGATCCCATGACGGGTGCGCCCTCGGCCGTCGACGATCGACAGCTCCGCGACCTCGGCATCCACCGGATCGAACCACCCGAACCCAAGGAGGAATGAGCCATGACGGCATCGCTCACCCAGGCCGATCGCGAGCTGCTGAAAGGCAGGAACTTCGCCCACTTCGTCACCTTGAACGAGGATGGCTCGCCGCACGCGGCGCCGCTGTGGATCGACGTCGATGACAACGGCCGCATCCTGGTGAACACGGCGGCCGGGCGCCGCAAGGACCGCAACGTTCGGCGTGACCGGCGGGTGGCTCTGTCGATCTCCCCGCATGACGATCCGTACAGCTGGCTTTCTGTCCAGGGGACCGTGGTGGAGATCGAGGAGGGTGAAGGCCCGCTGGCGCACATCGGCGAGCTCTCCATGCGCTACGACGGCAAGCCATGGCAGGCCGTGGAAGGGCAGGTGCGCGTGATCTATCGCGTCCGCCCCGACGTCGTGCTGCACTCGACGTAGTCCGCGCTATGGGGGACCAGCCGCTCGCCGCCCGGATGCGCCCCCGCTCGTTCGAGGAGTTCGCCGGGCAGGGCCACTTGGTCGGCGAAGGCAAGGCCCTCACGCGGATCCTCTCGCGCGGGAACCTCCCCTCCATCATCCTGTGGGGGCCTGCCGGCACCGGCAAGACCACGCTCGCGCACCTGCTCGCCGACGCGGTCGGGGCGGACCTGATCCAGATCTCCGCGGTGAACTCCGGTGTCGCCGACGCCCGCAAGGTCATGGACGGCGCCAAGGGCGGCCTCTTCCGCACGGTCCTGTTCGTGGATGAGGTGCATCGTTGGTCGAAGGCCCAACAGGACGTCTTGCTCCCGGCGGTGGAGGAGGGGACCGTCACCCTGATCGGGGCCACCACCGAGAACCCGTATTTCTCCCTCAATACCCCGCTCCTCTCGAGATGCCTCCTCCTCCGCCTCGAGCCGTTGGACGACGAGGCCGTCCGGACGCTCGCGCTGCGGGCGCTCCGCGATCGCGACCGCGGGCTCGGAGGGATGGATCTCGAGGCTGACGACGAGGCGATCGCGCACCTGGTCTCGATGTCGGGCGGCGACGCACGGATGGCGCTCACCGGTCTCGAGGCCGCGGCGCAGGCCGCCAAGGCCGAGGGCCTCGACCGCATCACCCTCGACATCACGGCCGACGCGGTCCAGAGGAAGGCCATCGTGTACGACCGCCAGGGTGATGCGCACTACGACGTGATCAGCGCGTTCATCAAGTCGATCCGCGGGTCCGATCCTGACGCGGCTCTGTTCTGGCTGGCCCGCATGCTCGAGGCGGGGGAGGACGCTCGGTTCATCGCGAGGCGGCTGATCGTGCACGCCAGCGAGGACATCGGGATGGCGGACTCGCGCGCGCTCCTGGTGGCGGTGGCCGCGGCGCAGGCGGTGGAGCACGTGGGCCTGCCCGAGGTGCGCCTCAACCTTGCCCACGCCACCGTCTACCTCGCCACCGCCCCCAAGTCCAACAGCGTCTACGCGGCGATCGGGAAGGCGTTCGAGGACGCGCCGAGCGCCGAGCCCGTGCCGCTGCATCTGCGTGACGCCAGTTACCAGGGTGCCCGTCAGCTCGGACACGGCAAGGGGTACCGGTATCCCCACGACTTCCCCGGCCA
>Ga0315278_10000435_pt1 | contig 36683 bp, 30 predicted proteins | sample YL17G06_0_MG_FD_203880 | JGI IMG/M metagenome (GOLD analysis project Ga0315278, IMG submission 203880) | Sediment microbial communities from Yellowstone Lake, YNP, Wyoming, USA - YL17G06_0 | ecosystem: Environmental > Aquatic > Freshwater > Lake > Sediment | place: USA: Wyoming | collected... | reverse complement strand
TACTGCCTGAACTTGTCCTCGGTCCAGCCGTAGCGCTCGGCCGTACCGAATCGATCGACATTGCGTTGCCGCCGGTACGGCCGGTCGCGGACGCGACGAACGTCGTAGGCGTCGAGCTCTTTCTCCAGGTTCTCCGCCGCATAGCGGTCGACGTGCACGGTCGCGCTCAGCGCGAGCCGCGGGCTCATCGGCTCCTTCGCCTCCGGGTAGCCGAGCGCGAGCCCAGCGATCGGAAACACGCGCTCGGGCAGATCGAGCAGCGTGCTGATCGTCGCCGCGTGATTGCGGATCTCGCTGATCGGGCAGCTTCCCAGCCCGGCGAGCTCGGCCGCCTGCACGAACGTCGCGAGCACGATCGCGCCGTCCACGGCGGCGTTGAAGAACGCATCCAGGTGATCATTCGGAAATGCGACCCCGCGCCGCTCGAAAATCTGCCCCAGACGGAATCCGTCGCCGCAGAACACCAGGAATTCCGGTGCGCCCGTGATCCAGGGCGAAGCCGGCAGCAGCGCGTGAATCGCCGCGCGCTTCTCGGGCGGGCGGACCCGCACGATATCCGCCTGCTGCAGATCGCTCTTGGTCGGCGCCGCGAGCGCGGTGGCGCAGAGGAGGCGGAAGAGGTCCTCGGGCACCGGGTCGGGACGATAGCGTCGACAGACCGAGCGCTCGTTCATCGCTGCGAGGGCCTCGATGCCCGGCATCCGGCCGGCGATCTGAACTCGCTCGCCGTACCGGCGGAGGGTCGCCTCGGCGATGCGGCCTTGCGCGGAATCATCCATTTCGAGCACTCCTCGTCGGGAGCCCGAATCTTACCGTCCGCCTCATCGGCGCGACCGATGAACCGATCGGCCGACGCTGTTTGACGCGGCCGATCGCCGGCGCTTATCGTGGCGCTCGCCCACGCGGTCCCGCGGGGCGCCAACGAGGGGGAGGCGCGCCATGCGCGCAGGCAGCGCCGGCCGCATCCGTATCGGCATCGACACCGGCGGCACGTTCACCGACATCGTCGCGGTGGACGGCGCGACCGGCGGCGTGGCCGTCACCAAGGTCCCGAGCACGCCCGCGAATCCGGCGATCGGGTTGGTGAAGGGCGTGCGCCAGATCCTCGCGCAGACCGGGCGCAGCGTCGACGACCTCGCCGGCCTCGCGCACGGCACCACGGTCGCGACCAACGCGCTTCTGCAAGGCGCGATCGAATCGCTCGGGCTGGTTGTCACCGAGGGCTTCCGCCACATCCTCGAGATCGCGCGCCAGTCCGTGCCCGAGGGCTACGGCAACTCCTACTTCTGGGTGAAGCCCGAGCGCATCGTGCCCGTCGAGCTCGTGTACGAGGTCGGCGGGCGGCTCGACTTCCGCGGTGCGGAGCTCCGCCCGCTCGACGAGGAGAGCGTACGGCGCGCCGCGCGCGCCCTCAAGGCTCAGGCGGTGCGCGCCGTCGGCGTGTGTCTCATCCACTCATACGCGAACGACCGCCATGAGCGGCGCGTGCGCGAGATCTTCGCGACCGAGTATCCCGGCTGCGCGGTGTCGCTCTCGTGCGAGGTGCTGCCCGAGTACCGCGAGTACGAGCGCGCGGTCACCACACTGGTCGACGCGTTCGTGAAGCCGCACATGGACCGCTACCTGCAGCGCATCAACGACGAGCTCGGTCCGGGGCTGCGCGAGAAGCCGTTCCTCGTCATGCAGTCCTCGGGCGGCGTCATCAGCAGCGCGCAGGTGGTGAAGAAGCCGATCACGACGGCGCTCTCCGGCCCGGCGGCCGGCGCACTCGGAGCGGCGGTGATCGCGCGCATCGCCGGCTTCGAGAACGTGGTGACGCTCGACGCGGGCGGCACCTCGACCGATCTCTGCCTGATCGAGGCGGGCGAGCCGAAAGTCACCAACGGCGGCTCGGTCGGGCCATTCCCGGTGCGCATCCCGATGATCGACATCAAGACCGTCGGCACCGGCGGCGGCTCGATCGCGTGGATCAGCCGCGAAGGCCATCTCAAGGTCGGACCGAAGAGCGCGGGCGCGGTGCCGGGCCCGATGTGCTACCCGAACGGCGGCGAACAGCCGACGATCACCGACGCGAACCTCGCGCTCGGGCGCATTCCGCCGGCGCTGATCGGCGGCGGCATTCGGCTCGAAGCGGCCCGCGCGCGCGCCGGCATCGAGGCGCTCGGGAAGCGGCTGAAGAGCGACCTCTCGGTCGAGCAGCTCGCCGAAGGGATCATCGAGATCGCCAACTGGAACCAGGGCAACATGATCCGGCAGATGACGATCCAGCGCGGCATCGATCTGCGCGGGTTCGTGCTGCTCTCGTTCGGCGGCTCCGGCCCGGCGCAGTCACCCGCGGTGATGGAGCTGCTCGGCATGCAGGCGTGCATCGTGCCGCTCAACCCGGGCAACCTGTCCGCGTTCGGGCTGCTCGCGGTGGACTGGCGCACCGATCACATCGTGACGCAGGTTACGCACGAGGACGCGCTTGACCCGCGCGCGCTCGAGGCGATCTACCGCCGGCTCGAAGGCGAGGCGGTGGCGACGCTCGAGCGCGACGGCATCGACCGGGCGAACGTGCGTCTCGTGCGCGAGGCCGACCTGCGCTACGTCGGGCAGTCGATGGAGGTCCGTGTGCAGGCCCCCGGCGGGCGCGTCGACCCCGGGTTCGTGCGCGCGCTGGTCGATGCGTTCCACGCGGCACACGAGAAGGCGTTCGGCTACGGCTACCGGGGCAAGCAGAAGGTGGAGGCGGTCAACTTCTGCGTGTCGGGATTCGGGATCATCGATCGCCCGCAATTGCCGAAGCTCGCCACGGGCGGCGCAGCGGAGCCGCAGTCCCGGCGGCGCGTCTTCTTCTCCGGCGCCTACTTCGACACGCCGGTGTACGCACGTGGCACGTTGCCCGCAGGCGCACGCATCGACGGCCCGGCGGTCATCGAGGAGTTCGGCTCGACGACGGTGGTCTTTCCGGGGCAGACGCTGGCCGTCGACCCGCACGGGATCATGATCGTGCGGAAAGGTTGAGGAGCGATGGCCGCCGTACCCAAACCCTGGCCCACGCCACCCGCGCGGACGAAGCCGCGCGACGTCGATCCAATCGTGCTGCAGATCGTCGAGGGTACGCTCAACTCGATCGAAGCCGAAATCGAGTACGCGATCGAGCGTACCGCACGCTCGCCGATGATCCGCGAGGCGCACGACTATCGCGTGGGCCTCTTCGACCGCTTCTGCCGCAAGCTCACCGGGCGCTCGTACTCGGCGATGCCGAACGCGGTGGTGCGCGACTACCCGCCGGAGACAATGAAGCCCGGCGACGTGTTCCTGATGAACGACACCTACCTGACCGAAGGGTCGATCGGGCATCTGCCCGACGTGTGCTCGACGGTGCCGGTATTCCACGACGACCAGGTCGTCGCGTACATCCAGGCGTTCGGACACCACGACGACATCGGCGGCCGCGTGCCGGGCTCGATGCCGGGCACCGCGGTGACGGTGTTCGAGGAAGGCCTCGCGATCCCGCCGATCAAGATCTACGACGCCGGCCGGCGCAACGAGGAGGCCTTTCGCATCATCCGGCGCAACACGCGCGTCCCGGAGATGCTCGAGGCGGACCTCGACAGCGAGATCGAAGCGATCCGCATGGGCGCGCGGCGCATGGAGGAACTGTTCCGGCGCTTCGGCGCGGACACGGTCGAGGCGTGTTTCCAGGCGATCCTCGACAAGTGCCGCGACATCTATCGCAACGAGCTGCTGCCGAAGATCCCGGACGGCGAGTACGCGTGGGAGGACTTCGTCGAGCACGACGGGGTCACCGATCCGAAGCTTCACCGGCTCGCGCTCAAGATGACCAAGAAGGGCGACCGGATCACGCTCGACTTCAACGGCACCGCGCCGCAATCGACCGGCCCGATCAACTGGCCGGCCGACTACGCCGACGGCGCGTTCCTCGTCAAGTGGATCGCGCCGATCCTGCGCAATCTCGCCGACACGCCCGAGCGCGCCGCCGAGATCCACGTGAACGAAGGCGTGTGCGAGGTGTTCGACGTGGTGTTCCCGCCCAAGGGCACGCTCATCACGCCGGAGTGGCCGGCGGCGACCAACGCACGCTCGTTCGTCCTGCTGCGCTCGCTCGGGCTCCTCGCCGGGGTCGTGACGCAGGCGACCGGCGGACGCATGCCCGCCGACCAGGAGACCATCCGCTACACCGGCTTCTACGGCACCGATCCGCAGGGCCGCGCGTTTCTCTCGCGCGAGGTGATCGGCGGCGGCTCGGGCGGGCGCTGTTACGCCGACGGCAACGACGCGATCCACATCGTTCCCGACTCGCGCAACCAGCCGGCCGAGTTCACCGAGAACCGCTTCCCGGTGATCGTCGAGAAGCTCGGGCTGCGCACCGACTCGGGCGGCGCGGGCCAGCGCCGCGGCGGCCTCGGCTACGACAAGCACTACCGCGTGCTCGTCGACTGCCACACGATCGTGACCGCCGATCGCGTGCGGCTGGGCTGCTACGGCGTCGCGGGCGGGAGCGCGGGGGAGCCGTTCTGCGTGACCGTCGATCTGCACGGAAAGGCGAAGGAACTGGGCGGCCTCGTCGACGGCGAGCCGGTGAAAGCGGGGCAGGTGGTGCGCGTCGTGACGACGGGTGGCGGCGGCTGGGGTGATCCGCTCGAGCGCGAGCCGGAGCGGGTGGTGCGTGACGTGGTCCAGGCGAAAGTGTCGGCCGAGGCAGCGCGGCGCGCCTATGGCGTCGTGCTGACCGGAGGCGCGAACGAGTGCGCGGTGGACGAGTCCGCAACAGTTAAGCTGCGCGCCGAGCTGCGCGCCGCGCGGAAGGGCCCGCTGCCGCTCATCGACCGCGGGCCGGGATTCGAGAAGATGCTGCGCGGAGAGTACGGCCCGCGGGTCTAATTGCTGCTGGCTAGGAACTGGATTCCGGCTTTCGCCGGAATGACGGCGCATCGCGTCACCCCGGCGGAAGCCGGGGTCCAGAGGGACCGTTTGGAGGCAGAGAAAATGGCAATCGAAGTCGCGAAGGTGATTCTCAAGACGGTGCAGGACGCCTCCGGGATGGAGGAGCGCATCCTCGCCGGGCAGTTCACCGCCGACCAGGTGGTGGCGGTCGTCGGCAAGACCGAGGGCAACGGCGGCGTCAACGACTTCACCCGCATCCTCGCCGACCAGGCGTTCCGTGCGGTGCTGATGAAGCACGGCAAGCGCTCGCTCGGGGAGGTCAAGCTGATCCCGATGGTGTGGTCGGGCGGCTGCGACGGCGTGATCACGCCGCACGCGACGGTGTTCGCGCGCAACGACAAGACCGGCCCCAAGAGCAAGGACCGGCTGGTGATCGGCGCCGCGATGAGCCCGCAGATCTTTCCCGAGGACATCGGCCGGCCCGCGATGGTCGAGAAGATCGCCACGGGCGTGCGGCTCGCGATGAAGGACGCCGGCATCGACGATCCGCAGGACGTGCACTACGTCCAGACCAAGACGCCGCTCCTGACGATCGACACGGTGCGCGACGCCCACAGCCGCGGCAAGACCGTGGCCTGCGAGGTGCACGATTCGATGGGCGTCTCGAACGGCACGACCGCGCTCGGCATCGCGGTCGCCCTCGGCGAGGTGAAGTCGTACAAGGCCGAGGAGATCTGCAAGAACCTGGACCTCTACTCGGCGGTCGCGTCGTGCTCGTCGGGCGTCGAGCTCGATGCTGGCCAGATCGTGCTGATGGGCAACAAGGCGGGCGCTGGCGGGCGCTACCGCATCGGCCACGCGGTGATGAAAGACGCGATCGACATCGACGGCATCTACGCCGCGATCCGCAACGCAGGGCTCGACCTTCCCGAGCGGGCGCGCGCCGAAGACCTGAAGGGGCGCCTGGTGAACTGCTTCTTGAAGTGCGAGGCCGACCATCGCGGCACCCTGCGCGGGCGCCGGCAGATCATGCTCGACGACTCCGACGTGCATCACCACCGCCATTCGAAGGCGGCGGTCGGCGGCGTCGCGGCGGCGGCGATCGGTGACCCCGCGGTGTTCGTTTCGGTCGACGCGATGCACCAGGGCCCGCAAGGCGGCGGGCCGGTGATCGCGATCATCGACGCCGGCGAGTAGAGACGGAGGATGAACCGGGTGAACGGCGCGCCGGCGGTCGCTGCGACGCCGGGCGCCGCGCCCGCGGGCGAGGCGCACATCACCATCCGCGGACTCTCCAAGCGCTTCCAGGGCGCGGTCATCTACGACAACTTCGACTTCGACATCCCGCGCGGGCAGTTCCTCTCGATCTTCGGCCCGAACGGCTGCGGCAAGTCGACGCTGATCAACATCGTCGCCGGGCTTGTCCCGGCCGACGCGGGCACGATCCTCTTCGGCGGCAAGACGCTGAAGGAGACGAAGATCGGCTACGTCTTCCAGAACTACCGCGAGGCGCTCTTTCCGTGGCTGCGCTCGATCGACAACATCGAGTACCCGCTCAAGCTCGCCAGGCTGCCCAAGCGCGAGCGCGACGAGAAGGTCGAGCGTCTGGTGACGCATCTCGGCGTGAAGATCGACCTGCAGCGCTACCCCTACGAGCTCTCGGGCGGACAGCAGCAGCTCGTCTCGATCATGCGCGCCCTCGTGGTCGAGCCGGAGGTGCTGTTCCTCGACGAGCCGTTCTCGGCGCTCGACTATGAGATGACGCTGTTCATGCGCGAGCAGCTGCAGCGCGTCTTCATGGAGACCGGGACGACGATGGTGCTCGTGTCGCACGACCTCGAGGAGGCGGTGTACCTCGCCGATCGCGTGCTGCTGCTCTCGCGCCGGCCGGCGCGCGTCGCAGACTTCCCCGCGGTCCAGATGCCGCGGCCGCGCAACGACGACACGCTCTCCGCCCCGGCGTTCGTGGCGGTCAAGGGACACTGCCTGGAGGTGTTCCAGCGCGAGGTGAGGAAGGGATGAAGCGCGACACGTTCCTGCCGCTCCTCGGCGTTTCCGGCCTGGGTGCAGTCTGGTATCGCGCGGTCTGGACGCGCACCGTTGACCCGGTGCTGCTGCCGCCGCCCTTCGTCGGTCTGCGCAACGGGGTGTCGCTGGCGCTGGTCATCGTGGTCGCGGCGGAAATGTTCATCGGTTCCACCGACGGGCTCGGCTAGCGCGTGTTCGAGGCGCAGCAGCTCTTCGCGATGCCCGATATGTACGCCGCAATCTTCGCCGCGGGCGCGCTCGGCTACGGCCTCAACCTGCTCTTCATGCTCATCGAGAAGCGCTACGTGCACTGGTCGAGAAAGTAGGCGGCGACCATGGCTTCGCTCTTGGGCGCGCCCCTGTCCGTCGTGACCGTCGGACTCGCTTCCTTCGACGACGCGATCGCAGGCGCCGGCGCGCGGGTGACGCGCGTGCAGTGGAGCCCGCCCGGCGGCGATCCGGCGGCCGCAGCCGCGCTCGCGCGTCTCGTGGGCGACGCGACCATCGACGCGGCCAACAAGACGGCCTTCGACGCGTATCTGGCCGCGGAGCCGGTCCTGGAAGGCGTCGGCATTGCGCGCGAAGTCATCCCCGGCCTCGGCGAGCGGATGCTGCTGCACGCGGGCCCGCCGATCGAGTGGGCGCGCATGGGCGGCGCGATGCGCGGCGCCGTGATCGGCGCGTGCCTGCTCGAGGGGTGGGCGAAGGACCACGACGCCGCGCGCACGCTGGCCGAGCGCGGCGAGATCCGCTTCGACCCGTGCCATCACCACGGCGCCGTCGGTCCAATGGCGGGGATCATCAGCCCGTCGATGCCGGTCTGGATGCTCCGCAACCCGGTCAAGGGCAACCGCTCGTTCAGCAACCTGAACGAAGGACTCGGCAAGGTGCTGCGCTACGGCGCGAACAGCCCCGAGGTGCTCGCGAAGCTCAAGTGGATGGGCGACACGCTCGGGCCGGTACTCGGACGCGCGCTCGCCGCGAGCGGGCCGATCGAGCTCAAAGCCCTGATGGGGCGCGCCGTGCACATGGGCGACGAACTGCACAACCGGAACATGGCCGCGTCCGCGCTGCTGTTCAAACGGCTCGTCGCCGGCATCCTCAAGGCGGGCGTCCCCGCGGCCGAAGCGGCGGCGGTGATCGACTTCCTGAACGGCAACGATTTTTTCTTCCTCAACATCGGCATGGCGGCGTGCAAGAGCATGCTCGACGCGGCGCACGGCGTGCCAGGAAGCTCGATGGTCACCGCGATGGCGCGCAACGGCACCGATTTCGGCATCCGCGTGAGCGGCACGGGCGACCGGTGGTTCACCGGTCCGGCGCAGGTGCCCGACGGCCTGTTCTTCCCGGGCTACGGCCCGGCCGACGCCGGCCGCGACATCGGCGACAGCGCGATCACCGAGACCGCGGGCCTCGGCGGGTTCGCGATGGCCGCGGCGCCGGCGATCGTCCAGTTCATCGGCGGCACGCCGCAGCTCGCGCTCGACAGCACGCTGACGATGCGGCACATCACGCTCGGTCGCAACAACGCGTTCACCATCCCGATGCTCGATTTCGCCGGCACGCCGGCCGGCATCGACGTGCGCAAGGTCGTGGACACCGGCATCGCGCCGATCATCAACACCGGCATGGCGCATCGCGATGCCGGCGTCGGGCAGGTCGGGGCGGGCATCGTGCGCCCGCCAATGCAGTGCTTCACCCAGGCGCTCGCCGCGCTCTCGGAAAGGGCCGTAAAGCCTGTGCTATAAACAACGGGCCAAGGTAGGAAGAACCACCATGCGAAAGCTGTCATTGCTCGGAACATTGCTCGTCGCCGCGCTCGCGATCGCACAGGACAAGGTCAAGGTTGGCGTGTTCCCGGTCAGCTCGTCGCTGCCGTTCTTCGTCGCACACGGCGATACGACGATCATGAGCGCGCCTGGCCCGGCGAACGTGACGATGACGCTGCCCGAGCGGGCGGACGTGACCCAGTACCTCCAGCGCTTCTGATGGCGGAAAAAATGAACCGGCTGCCTGCGCGCGAGCTCGCGACGCTCATCCGCGACAAGCGCGCGAGCGCCGTCGAGATCTTGGAGGCGCATCTCGCGGCGATCGAGCGCGCGAACGCGGCCGTCAATGCTTTCGTCACGCTCGCCGCCGAGCCGGCGCGTATCGCCGCGCGCGCGGTCGACGCCGCGCTCGCGCGCGGCGAGTCGCTCGCACCGCTTGCCGGCGTCCCAGTCGGCATCAAAGACGTGACGCCGACCGCCGGCATCCGCACGACATGGGGCTCGGAGCTCTATGCCAACCACGTTCCGGTCGAGGACGGTGAAACGGTCGTGAGCCTCAAGCGCGCCGGCTGCGTCGTAATCGGCAAGACCAACACGCCGGAGTTCGCGGCCGGCGCCAACACCGTCAACCGCGTGTTTGGCGCGACGCGCAACCCCTGGGATCTCCGCATGTCGGCAAGCGGATCCACCGGCGGGGGCGCGGCGGCGCTCGCGGCGGGGTTGGTTCCGCTCGCCGAAGGCTCGGACTTCGGCGGCAGCTTGCGCACGCCGGCGTCCTTCTGCGGCGTGGTGGGCCTGCGGACGTCGACCGGGCTCGTCGCGCGCTATCCGATGAACATGCCGTGGCACTCGCAGAACGTCGCCGGCCCGATGGCGCGCGACGCCGAGGACTGCGCGCTGATGCTCGACGCGATGACCGGCTTCTCGCTCAAGCTGCCGTCCTCGGTGCCGCCGCCGTGGGCGAGCGCGCACCAGATCGTGGCGCGCGCCGAGAGCCTGCGCGGCGTGCGGCTCGCCTACGTCGCGGACATCGGCGGCACGGGCATCGATCCGGAAGTGGCGCGCATCTGCCGCGACGCGGCGCGTGCGCTCGAGCGCGACGGCGCGACGGTCGAGGAGATCCAGGCAGATTTCTCCGACGGTGTGCAACCGTTCATCACGCTGCGCGGCGAGTCGATGGTCGGGAATCACCTCGACCGGCTCGACAAGCTCGATCGGCTCAACCCGAACCTCGTCGGCAACATCCGGCTCGGGCTCGACGTGAAGATCCTCGACATCGCGCGCGCCGAGAGGAAGCGCACGGAGATCTTCCATCGCTGGCGCGCGCTTTTCGAGCAGTACGACCTCGTGCTGACGCCGTGCTCGCCGGTGCCGCCGTTTCCGGTCGACCAGAACTACCCGACCGAGATCGGCGGCAGGAAATTCGACAACTACATCACCTGGATCGCGCAGACCTTCCTCGTGTCGCTCGCCACCCTGCCGGCGGCGAGCGCGCCTGCGGGCCTGACTGGGACCGGATTACCCGTGGGCCTGCAGATCGTCGGCCCGCGCTTCTCCGAGCCGCAGATCCTCACCTGCGCGAAGTTCGTCGAACGCGTCCGCCCACTCGGCTGGGCGCCGCACGCGGCCTGAGGTCGGCGACGGCGCGCTCCGGACTCAGCGGCATCAGCCGCTCGAACGCCGCCCGGTATGCACGAGCGCGCGGCGCGCGCCGGCGTGCAGCCAGACCTCGCGATAGGCGATGCCGAACATTCCGGGGGTCTGCGGCGTCTCCTGCTCCAGGAAGTCGATGAAGCGATCCGGGTAGCGCCGCACGAGCGCCGCCCCGGTCGCGTAGGCCGCGGCAGCCGCCGCTGCGTCGGATCGTCCGAGGCATGCGGCACAGCGTACTCCCGGGCCGCCGCGATGTCGTGTGGCGGCGGGCCCCTGATAATCCGGTCATGGAATGGGCCATTGTCCTGGTCATCGGCCTCGCCGCCGGCACGCTCGGCGGGATCGTCGGCTTCGGGACTTCGATCATGCTGCTTCCGCCGCTCGTAATCGTGTTCGGGCCGAAGGAAGCGGTGCCGATTATGGCGGTCACCGCGCTGCTGGCGAACGCGTCGCGCGCGGCGGTGTGGTGGCGGGAGATCGACTGGAAGGCGTGCGCCGTCTACAGCGCCGCCGCCGCTCCTGCGGCCGCGCTCGGCGCGGCGACGCTCGTGCGAATGAGCTCGGTCGCGATCGAGGTCGCGCTCGGCGTCTTTTTTCTCCTCATGATCCCGGTGCGGCGCAAGCTCACGGCGAGCGGATTCCAGATCCGTCTCGGGCACCTCGCCGTCGTCGGCGGCGCGGTCGGCTTCCTCACCGGGATCGTGGCCTCGACCGGGCCGATCAACACGCCGTTCTTCCTCGCCTACGGGCTGGTAAAGGGCGCGTTCCTCGCCACTGAGGCGCTCGCCTCACTGTCGATGTACGTCGCGAAGGCGCTAACCTTTAATCACCTCGGCGCGCTGCCCTGGGCCACCTTCGCGAAAGGACTCATCGTCGGGTCGGCCGTAATGCTGGGGTCCTATGCGGCCAAACCGTTCGTGCTGCGGATGGCGCCGGAGCGGTTCAGGTTCCTGATGGACGCGCTGATGCTCGTCGCCGGAGTGACGATGATCGCGACCGCGCTCGCGTGAGCCCCGGCGGACGAGGGCTACGAACCGGGTGGCGCATGCAACCAGTCGAGCGATTTCGCAGGGCATGTGCCCACCGTGTGACCGGCCTCGGTATACCTTCTTCCGGCCGGGCCGTGCGAGGGGTGGGGGTCGGGGATCTTGCATGCTTGGGGGGCGTCGATTGCAGAGGCGATCGGTGAACGCCGGCCAAGCTCAAGAAATCACCTGATTAGCGATGAAGCTCAGCTGGGCGTGATCGAGGCGCACAAAACTTTCGTACGAACAAGGGGGGACTCCCCTTGTATATCCCCCATGCTGGAACAAGGGGCTGCGCCCCTTGTAAATCCCCACCTGGCTGAGGTTTGTCGCTAATCAGGAGAAATCAACACCACACGAAGAATTCCGCAATCCAGTCGCGGCAAGTGGCGTTCCCGAGCCGGCCAGCGTCGATCGCCTGCCGCAGCTTCACAACCGCAGGCGCAAGGCCGGGCGCGTCGCGTTCAGCCAGTTCGCGGATCTTTCGCAGCACGCGCTCAGCATCCAGCGGACGCGCCGGACTGCCGAGCGCAGCTTCGCATTCGGCGGTGAGGCGGCTGCCGTCCTGAAGCTCCAGCGTGACCCGTGCGGAGCGGTCCAGCGGCCAGGGTTTGACTTCCGGCAGTTGCGCCATCGAGACACGTTGGCGCAGCGCGGTGATCGCTTGGTCGCGCAGGCTTTGGTCGAGGAAATTGCCGGGTGCTGCAGCGCCATGCACCAGCGTGGCCGCCATCGCATGCGGGATCGAGAACTTGGCGCCCAGTGTGGTCTCAGGCGCGTTGTTGCTGAAGTTCATGGCCATGGCCGATCCCTCCATCAGCACCGATTTCACTTTGGAGCCGCCGCGCAGGTCGGGGCGGGCGGCCACCAGAGACTCGATCGCTTCCATCGCCGCGTGCGAATGGTGACAGGCGCCGTAGAGCTTGTGGTAGCCGTCGCAGATGCTCCAATCGGTGCCAAGGCCATCGGTCAATTCAGTGGGTTTGGCGGGTGCCCCAAAGCCGCGGGTGTAGACGTCGTAGGGGCCGGCCGGCGTGCCGGCAATGCCTAAACGTGCCATGTCGCAGGCGAACATGCCGAGCCACGCCCCGGCGGCGGGCCAGGCGTTGCGCACCAGCGCGCCTTCGATCGGGTGGCTGTAGGGGCCGGGCGAGACCATGGTCGCGGCAGCCGTCAACGCGTGCAACAATTCCTCCTTGTCGGCGCCGCGCAGCAGTGCCAGGCCGGCGGCGGAACACACAGCGTTGTAGACCCCATGCGGGTGCAGGCGTGGCAGGGTGCCGGGCCAGGCGCGCGCGAAACGGGTGCCGATCTCGTAGGCGCCGATGGTCGCGCGCAGGGTCTCGGCCATTGAGAGGTTGCCGGCTTCCGCCGCCGCCAGGATCAGCGGCTGGCTTAATGCGCCAGGGTGCACGGCGGTGCGGGTATAGCCGTCGTCGAGTTCGTTCCAGGTGATCGCCAGGCCATTGCCCACCGCGGCCTCGATCAATGCAACTTGCGGAGCGCCGCGGCAAAACAGGGTGGCCTGCTGCGCCGTGCGACTCGCGATCAGTTGCTCGTGATAGGCGCGCAACTCGGGTTCGTCGCCGGCCGACAAAGCTGCAGCGATGTTGTCGCCAAGAATCAGCACCGCCTGCGACAGCGCGCGTGGCGGGATGTCGCTGAAACGCAGGCCTGCCGTCCATTCGCACAGGGTCTTCAGGCCTGCTTCGACTTGCATTTTTGCGCCAGCATCGTGGGTGGTGTCGGTCATGCCTTGACTCCGGAGAGAAAAAGCCGGTGCCGCGATGAGCGGCACCGGAGGCGCTGTTGCGGCCTTCGAGCGCGCTTGCCGACGGCCTGCACGCGAGCGCTGATTCAGGCCACGCGTGCCTCACGGATCGCGCGCCACACCTTGTCGGCGGTAAACGGCATTTCCAGCCCCTTCACGCCGACCGTTTCGAGCGCATCACGCATGGCGCTGGTGATCGAGGCCGGGGCGCCGATGGTGCCGGATTCGCCGCAGCCCTTGGCGCCCAGCGGGTTGTGGATGCAGGGCTGACTTTCGTCGGTTTCCGAAACAAACATCGGCAGCACGTCGGCGCGTGGCAGCGTGTAGTCCATGAATGATCCGGTGTAGAACTGCCCGGTCTCGCGGTCGTAGACCGCGGACTCGAACAAAGCCTGGCCGATGCCCTGGGCGATCGCGCCGTGCACCTGGCCATCGACCACCATTGGATTGATCACGGTGCCGATGTCATCCACACCGATATAGGAAATGATGCGCGTGACGCCGGTGGCCGGATCGATCTCGACTTCGCAGGCCTGCGCGCCGTTCGACCAGGTGAGGTTGGTCGGATCGAAAAATGCGTTCTCGTGCAGCACCGGTTCCATGCCCGGCGGCAGGTTGTGCGCGTAGGTCACCGCGCGCGAAACCTCGGGCCAGCTGAGCTTGCGGTCGGTGCCGGCCACCCGGAATTCGCAGGTGCCGTCGATTACCTGATGCTCGATGTCGGTTTCGGCTGCTTCGAGCATGTGCGCGGCCATGCGCTTGGCCTTGACCAGCAGCTTGTCGGCCGCCATCACGATGGCCGAACCGGCGATCACCATCGAGCGCGAGCCGAAGGTGCCGGTGCCATACGGCACGCGGCCGGTGTCGCCCTCGATCAATTCGATCATCGACAGCGGCACGCCGATGCGCGAAGCCAGCACTTGCGGGAAAGTGGTGGCATGTCCCTGACCGTGGCTGTGGGTGCCGCACATGACCAGGAGGCTGCCGTCGGCGGCGACGCGAATGTCGGCCGAATCGAAAAAACCGGCGCGTGCGCCGAACATGCCGGCGTACTTGGATGGCGCCACGCCTGAACTCTCGACGAAATAGGCTATGCCGAAGCCGCGCAGCAAGCCCTTTTGCGCGGCCGCCGCGCGTCGTGCCGGAAACCCGGCATGGTCACTCAGCACCAGCGCGCGCTCGAATAGTTTCACGAAATTTCCGGTGTCGTAAGTGGGCCCGACCGGGGTTGCATACGGCATCGCGGACACCGGGATGAAGTTGCGCCGCCGCAGTTCCAGGCGGTCGATGCCGGTTTGCGATGCGGCTTCCTCGACCAGGCGCTCGAGTACGAAGCAGGCCTCGGGCCGGCCGGCGCCGCGGTAGGCGTCGGTCGGCACGGTGTTGGTGAACATGGCGCGCACTTCGGCGAAGATCGCCGGGATGCGGTACGGACCGGACAGCACGGCGGTGTACACGGTGGTTGGCACCGCGGCGCCGACGGTGGACACATATGCGCCGACCGCCGCCAGGGTGGTCACGCGCAAGCCCAGGAAATGACCTTCGGCGTCGAGTGCGAGTTCGGCATGGGTGGCATGGTCGCGCGCATGGTAGTCGCTGACGAAGCCCTCGCTGCGCGAAGACACCCACTTCAGTGGTCGCTCGAGCTTGCGCGCGGCCCAGGCAAGAATGATTTCCTCGGGATAGTGCTTGCCCTTGGTGCCGAAGCCGCCACCGACATCCGGAGCGATCACGCGCACCGCGTTTTCGGGCAACGCCAGCTGCTCGGCGACGAACTTGCGGATATGGTGAGGCACCTGGGTCGCCGACCAGATCGTGAGCGCATGGCCGTCGAGACCCTGGGTGGCCGAGGCCACCGCGATCACCGCGCGCGGCTCGAGTGCCGCGCAGATGATGCGATGGTTGATGATGTCAACCGCCACTCTGTGCGTGGCTCTGGCGAAAGCCTCATCGACCGGGCCTTGCGCGCCGCGCTGGAACCGCACGCAAAGGTTGCCGGGAGCTTCCGGATGCAGTTGTGCCGCGCCGGGCAGGGAAGCGTCGCGTACATCGACCACCGCCAGCAGCGGCTCCCAGTCTACCTCGACGCGCTCGGCGGCGTCCTGTGCCTGGTGGCGGGTGTTTGCGACCACCATGGCGACGGCTTCGCCTACATGTCGTACCGTACCGCGCGACAGCGCCCAGCGCGGCGGTTCGTTCATGGGCTTGCCGTCGACTCCCGGAATCTGCCACAAGGGAATCATCGGGCCGACGCGGTCGGCCGCCATGTCCGCGCCGCTGTAAACGGCCACCACGCCGGGCGCGGCGCTCGCTTCGCCAACGTCGATCGCGCGGATGCGCGCATGCGCATGCGGGGAGCGGACGAACGCGCAATGCAGTTCGCCCTGCATCACCAGGTCGGACACATATTGACCGCGCCCGGTGAGGAAGCGCCGGTCTTCACGGCGCAGGACTGCGGCGCCAATTCCTTCTGGATGCATTTTGTTCTCCAGGCACAGATGTACAAAAGTTCAAAAGGACTTTGCGCCGAATTTAAGGCACTGCGTGGCCGTCTGCAAAAAAGCAAATTTTCCGGGACGATCCGCGCATTGCACCGGTCCAGGACGGACGCGCACTGCCCAGGTGCGACCGCCCTTGGGTGGCGCAATGCGCGATGGGGCGAACCCTGGAGTTGAGTCTGCGCTTCAAGATTGTGACCTGAAGTTTGCTCACCAAACCCTGCTGTTCCGGGCTTGGGCGCCCGGGGCCGGCCGCCAGGCCGAGCGGCGCGTGATAATCTTGTACGGACAAACAAATTATCATTGCCACGGCCGTCTTCACCAACACCGAATATAAAGGAGCGCCATGCGCCGCACGAAAAAAGTCGTAGCCTTAATGGCAGTCGCTGCAACCAGCGTTCTTTGCAACGCCGCCATTGCGCAGGACAAGGTGAAAATGGGCCTGTTCATCGCGTCATCCGCGATGCCCTACTTCATCGCCAAGGAGCGAGGCTACTTCGCAGCCGAGAACCTGGATGTCGAAGGCATTCCGCTAGCGACCCACCCGTTGATCGTGCAGGGACTGGTCAAGGGCGACCTCGACACGGCCTCCAACCTGCTGTCCCTTGAGGGTGCCAACATCAATGCATTGCGTCCGAACACCCTGCAGTATTTCTCGATCAACTGCCAGAACGCCAAGTATCAGCTCGAGGCGTATGTGGTGCCAGCCGCCAACACCAGCATCAAGACCCTGGCCGACCTGAAGGGCAAGCGCATCATGTCGGCCCCCGGTCCGGGCAACCTGTTCGTCGCCAAAGGCGTGCTCAAGGCCGCCGGAGTCGACGAGAAGGACTACACCATGCAGGAGCAGCAGATGAGTGTGCACATGGGCGCACTGCAATCCGGCCAGTTCGATGCCGCCTACACGCTTGAGCCGATCGTCAGCATGATGGTGGCGCAGGGGATCGGGCGCAAGCTTGAAGGTGGCCTGATCGCCAAGTACATGCTGGGCCGGCCCGATGCCTGTGCGGTGCTGGCGGGCGGGGTGATGAGCGTGAAGTTCATGCAGGAGCGGCCGCAGGTGGCGGAGCGCCTGGCACGTGCCTGGGCCCGTGCACTGAACGACGGCAACAACGACCCCACGGCGCGCGAACTGCTCACCAAGCACATGAACACTGCGGCGGCGGTGGCGCCCACAGTGCCCTTGTCCTACTACAACATGGTCAAGGATTTGAAGCCGGCGGAAATCGCGGACTTCCAGAACCTGGTCGACCAGGCCACGGCCTACGGCCTGGTGAAGTCGAAAATCGACGTCAAGACCATGCTCAAGACCTACTGAGCACGCAGGACATCTGCAGTCGATGTTCAATGGCCGCATCGCCAACGCCCTGACCCCCGCGGTCGGGGCGTTGGCTTTCATCCTCCTGTGGTGGTTCATCACCTGGCTCAAGTGGATCGACCCGATCCTGTTGCCGACGCCGCAGGCCTCGGCCAAGGCGATCTGGGATGGAATCGTCGGCGGCAACCTGATGAAGGATTTTCTGATCACGATTCGCCGTACGCTGCTGGCGTTCGGCATCGCGGTGGTCACCTGCGTACCGCTGGGCCTGATTCTGGGCTCGTCGGTGCGGCTGTACCGCTCCTTTGAGTTCGTCATCGACTTTTTCCGCTCAACCCCGGCCTCAGCCCTGTTTCCCCTGTTCCTGGTGATTCTTGGCGTTGGCGAGAGCACCAAGATCGCGGTCGCGGCTTTCGGCGCCGGCTTGTTGATCCTGTTCAACACCGCTTACGGCGTGATGAACGCGCGCAAGACGCGGCAGGCGGCGGCGCGCGTGATGGGCGCCTCACCGATGCGCGTGATGATGGGCGTGACCCTGCTCGACTCGCTGCCGCAGACCTTCGTCGGCATGCGTTCGGGGGTGTCGTTCGCGCTGGTGATCGTGATCGTGGCCGAGATGTTCATCGGCTCCATCGACGGGCTCGGCCAGCGCGTGATCAACGCGCAGATGATTTTCAACATGCCGGAAATGTATGCCACGATCTTTGGCGCCGGCGTGCTCGGCTACGGGCTGAACCTGGTGTTCATCGTGATCGAGCGGCGCTTCATCCACTGGGGCGGCAAATGAGGGTGAGGCGATGAACGCGCCACGGGACCTTCCAGTGGGCAGGCTGCTGCGTCCGGCGCCCGGCACCTACATCACCCCATTCGCAGCCTGACCAAGTTCGACGAGACGACGCTGTCGGACACCGTGAGTGGCTGCGTCTTCCAGAATTATCGCGATACGCTGTCCACGTGGAAGCGGTGCTTCAGATTCTTCAAGGGCAGTCGCACGCGCAGTACGATCGCGACTCCAAAGCGCCTGAAAGCCGCGAGGCGTTCGAGGAGTTCGGGCGCTTCTTCGACAAGCGCCTCGGGAAGTAGCCATCTACGATTGATGATGGGACCGTTCCTTCCCGTAGGGGCCTGTCAGGTCTATGCGTTACACCCGCGGGAACCAATGTCCGTAGGGTCGATCTCGGCCGATCGCGAGGGTTTCAGTACGTCCAGGAGCGGTCATTCGCGGAACCGCTATTCGATCACTCGGCCAGCGCGACGCAGCAGCCCTGCGCGATCAGCCCAGGCGCGACGGCGCACAATTGGCGCGGCCCGCGTTCACCACCGACTCAGCTCGGCCCTTCCTTGCGCCGGTGCAGTTCGATGTCCTTGACCCGTGTGTAGTTGGCGCGGTCAAGGCGTCCGACCGGGCGGTTGCCGGCGTCGGCCAGCACGTTTACGCGGTGCTTCAGGCTCGGATCCGAACCGACATAGGCGCGGCGGTCCACGTGCATGTGCACCACTGTTCCCATGATCCAGGTGTTCACTCCCACCTCGATGATGTCGTAGGTCCGGCACTCGAACGCCACCGGCACGCCCTGCACTCTGGGCGGGCGCACCCGGGTTGAGGCCACGGCGACTAGGCCCGCATGGTCGAACTCGCTTTGCCCGTGCGCGAGCGGGTCGGAGGTCATCACGACTTCGTCCAGCAGCGATGCCGGCGAAAGGTTGACGACGAACTCGCCGGTGGCGCGTATGTTGAGCAGCGTGTCCTTGGGCTGGCGCGTCGCCGCGCTGTGGTTGTCCCCGCGCGGGCCGCAACTGAAACCGAGCGTCGGCGGATAAGGGCTCACGACGTTGAAAAAGCTGAATGGCGCAAGGTTGGTCTGCCCCTCGCCATTGATCGTCGACACCCACGCAATGGGCCGCGGTATGACCGAGTCGCGCAGAAACACGTACATCTCGGTTGGTCCGAATTCGGCGGCATCGAGCGACACGGTAGCAAGTCTCTGCAAATCGGTATCGCCTTCAGGCTGCTGCGTGGTCATAGTGGGCTATTCCGAAAAGTGGTGGCGGAAAGGGCCGGCGGTCGCGCAGCGTTCCTGCCACGCAGTTTAATCGGGACCGGCCCGTGCTGTTTCGGGTGCCGCCGGGTCGCCCGCCACCGCGTCCGGTTCGTCTGCTTCGGGTCGAACTGCGCCAGTCGCGTGACCGACTGCGTGCGGCCATTATGCGGACGCTCGACCCCGAACGAGAACAGCGCCCGAAGGCGCCGTTCGTCCAAGCGCTACTGCCTGCGCTCGAAGGGCTGGCACCGGACGGTCCACCGTCACGAGCCTCTGCTATTTGCGGACGGAAGCATGCGCGCAATGAGCATACCGAGGACGTTGATCCCTGCGGCGATCCACACCGCGGTTGCATAGCTGCCGGTGCGGTCGAATAGCGCGCCCGCGAGCACCGGCAGGCTGATTGCCGCTGCGCACCAAGCGATATAAAGGCGGCTCGCGATGCGGCCGAACTGGTTCGTATGCCAGTACTGCGCGATGGCGCCAGCGGCGAGCCCCGAAACGATACCGTACCCGACCCCGATAAGGCCAAGGGCGAAGGCTGCGGTTGCCGGGGTCGGGATCAGGCTCAACATTACGGCGCCCGCGAGCGAGCAGGCGTGCGCACCGACGCCCACTCGCGCAGCCGCGAAGTGATCGACGAGCCACCCGCCGGCGATGCGGGCGGCGCCCACAGCTCCGGTGATGAAGGTCGTCGCTCCCACCGCAAGCGCGGCGACGCCGCCGTAAGCTTGCACGATCGCAGCCGCCTGGCTCAGGACCGTGAGGCCCGCGGCCGCGGCAAGGAAAAAAACTGCAGTCAGCAAGTAGAACGTGCGTCCGAGCCGCTCGCCCTCGGCTTCCGTCGAGGACGCGTCTAGCATCCGGATCTCGGCGGCCCGCAAGAGGACTGCCGCAATTGCGCATGTGGCAAGCACGACGACTCCGAGGCCGGCGAGCGTGGGCCGCACGCCGAAGGCCTGGATCGACCATCCGAAGATCGGCGCCCCAAGCATCGCGCCCAACGGGTAGAGGCTCACCACGTAGCCGTTCGCGAGCCCGCGCGCCTTGCTCACGGTCTGGTTCACCGCCTGCTGCCCCACGATGAACAGCACGCCCGCTCCCGGCCCGAACAGCACCCCGTAGCCGAGCGCGAAGTGAACGAAGCTCGACGCCGAAGCGGCGAGCCACAGCCCCGCCCCGCTAGAGAGGCCGCACGCGACGGCGAGCGCGGCGGGAGAGAGCCGCCGGTAGAGCTGCGGCGCGAAGTTCATGCCGATCGTGAGCGTCACGGTGGCGAGGCCGAAGACGAAGCTCATCTCCGCCCGTGTCGCGCCGAGTAGCGCCTCCATCGGCTGCAGGAACACGCTGAAGGCGTAGAGCGTGCCGAACGGGAGGTTGACTACGGTCGCTGCGAGAAGCGCCGCGACGCTTCGTTGTCCGGGGTTCAAGTGTTCTTCGCTGGATTTTTCGGCGTCGTGACGATGAGCGACCGGGCGCTATGTCACGACGGCTGGAGCGCAATCGCCCGGGCGCTGCCGCTCGACGCGACGTTTGCCGTACATCTCACACGGCATCGAGCGCGGACGAGGAACGGCCAATGACTAGGGCGTGACCGGCGTCGCGCGCGGCAGCGGCAAGTTCTTCGCCGCCATGACTTCGCGCAACCGGTCCGGGTAGTCGCTGATCAGGCCGTCGACGCCCCAGTCGATCAGGCGCTCCATCTCGACGCGCTCGTTGACGGTCCAGGGCAGGACCGTGAGGCCCAGCGACTTCGCTTCCTTCACGAGCGCTTCCGTTACGTCGACGGCGTTTGGCGACCAGATCTTTCCGCCCGCGGCCTTCACCATCTTCGGCACCGAGCCATGATCACGGAAGCGGATGCCGGCGGTCCAAGGCGAGTCTTCGCGATGCCCCGCCAAGATGGTGTCGAGCGCCTGTTGCTGCGAGCTGAGGTAGGAGGTCGCGATCTCCGGCGCTGCCTTCTGCGCGATCGCGAGCGTGCGCCAGTCGAACGACTGGATGGTGGTGCGCTGGGCCATGCCGTTGTCGCGGACGACCTTGATGAGCGCGCGCACGAACACCTCCGGCGGCGCCGTGTCCTCGGGCGACTCGGGCGAGATCTTGGTCTCGATGTTGAAGCGCACCTCGGGGTTGCGCGCGTGGCGCGTCAGCTCGAACACCTCCTGGAGCGTGGGGATGCGTACCTTGTCCTGGCGGCGCTGCTCGGGGAAGCGCTTCGAGTAGTCGCTGCCCGGCTTGATGCGGCCGACGTCGTAGCGCTGCAGCTCGTGATAAGTCAGCTCGCGGATGGCGGGCGTGCGGCCCGTGAGCCATCGACCGTCGGCGCCGCGCGCGATGTCGGGATTGAGCCGCCGGTCGTGGGCGATCACCACGACGTCGTCCTCGGTCAGGGCGGCGTCCATTTCGAGCGTCGTGACTCCGATCGAGAGCGCGCGCGCGAACGCAGGCAGGGTGTTCTCGGGCGCAAGCCCGCGCGCGCCGCGGTGGCCCTGGAGGTCGAAGGCGGCGGCGTGGGCGGTCATGAGCGCGAGCGCGGCGGCGAGGGCGGCGGGACGCAGCACGGGTTGGGCTAGAATCCGGGTCGATTCAACGGCGGTGCCAAGTCTATCCCGGCGCCGCGACTTCCGACACCGCCCCGGAGAGCGTTTGCGTGAAACCGATGCCGAAGGCAGCGCTTTCCCTGATGTCGGGGAGCACGAGGGGGCGCCGCGTGAGCGGCTTTGCCCTCTCGTAGCGTAGTAGCAATCCATGGTGAAGGTCTACTCGATCGACGGTATCACGCCGGTGGTGCACCCCGAGGCCTATGTGCACCCGAGCGCGGTCCTGATTGGCGACGTGATCGTCGGTCCGCGCGTGTACATCGGCCCGTCGGCGAGCCTGCGCGGCGACTTCGGCCGCATCATCATCGAGCAGGGCGCCAACATCCAGGACTGCTGCGTCGTCCACGGGTTTCCCGGCTCCGATACGGTGATCGAGGAGGACGGCCACATCGGCCACGGCGCGATCGTGCACGGCGCGCGCATCTGCCGCAACGCGCTCGTCGGCATCCACGCGGTGGTGAACGACAACGCGGTGGTCGGCGACTCGGCGATCGTCGCGGCGCTCGCGTTCGTGAAGGCCGAGACGAAGATCCCGCCGCGCTCGCTCGCCGCCGGCATCCCGGCGACGGTGCGGCGCGAGCTCACCGCGCAGGAGCTCGCCTGGAAGGCCGACGCGACGCGCCTGTACCAGGAGCTGGCGGTGCGCAGCTTGCGCACGATGCGGGAGACCGAGGCGCTAACGGCGGTCGAGAAGGATCGCAAGCGCCTCGCGTTGCCCGCAGTGCTGCCGCTTTCGGAGTGGAAGGCCAAGCACTCGGCGGGCGGCGACGGCGGAGCGATCGAGCAATGACGGAGGTTACTTTCGCGGCGCGGCTGCGCCGGCGCGACCTGCTGCTCGGCACCATCGTGACGCTCGCGAGCCCCGAGGTCACCGAGATCCTCTCGACCTCCGGCCTCGACTGGCTGTTCATCGACGGGGAGCACGCGCCGATCGATTTCCTCGCGGCGCAGACGCTGCTCGCCACTTCGCGGGTGCCGTGCCTGATGCGCGTGCCCGAGGCGACCGAGGCGATGTTCAAGAAGGCGCTCGACATCGGCGCCGCCGGCGTGATCGTGCCGATGGTCAACAGCGCGCAGCAGGCGAAAGCGATCGTGACGTTCTGCAAGTACCCGCCGCGCGGCGTGCGCGGGGTGGGGCGCGTCCGTGCGCAGGGCTACGGCTTCGACTTCGCGCGCTACATGGCGCAGGCGAACGACGAAACGGTCGTGGTCGTGCAGTGCGAGCACATCAGCGCGGTCGAGGCGATCCAGGCGATTGCTGCGGTCGAGGGCGTCGACGCGGTATTGGTGGGGCCGTACGACCTGTCGGGCAGCATGGGTCTCCTCGGTCAGGTCGAGCATCCGAAGGTGCTCGACGCGATCAAGCACGTCGCCGACGTGTGCCGCAGTGCTGGGCGTGCGCTCGGGATCTACACGAACACCGCGGACCAGATGAAATCCTTCATCGCGCAGGGCTACACCCTGGTGGCGGTGGGCGTCGACGTGGCCGCGCTCGGCGACGCCGCTCGCGCCACCGTCAAGATCATTCGGGGGTAGGCGCGGCGGAGTCGCGCATCCTTCCCCCTTCTCCCTCACCCGTTCCCGGAGCGCAGCCAATGTACGAAAACATCCTCGTCGAGACCCGCGGCCGCGTCGGCCTCGTCACCCTCAACCGCCCGAAAGCGCTCAATGCCCTCAACGACCAGCTGATGAACGAGCTGGGGAATGCGCTCGCGAAATTCGAGGCGGACGAGAACATCGGCGCGATCGTCATCACCGGCAGCGAGAAGGCGTTCGCGGCCGGTGCCGACATCGGCGCGATGAAGGACTGGGGCTACATGGACGTCTACAAGTCCGAGTACATCACGCGCAACTGGGAGAAGCTGAAGCAGGTGCGCAAGCCGGTGATCGCGGCAGTGGCGGGCTATGCGCTCGGCGGCGGCTGCGAGCTCGCGCTGATGTGCGACATCGTGATTGCGGCCGAGACGGCGAAGTTCGGTCAGCCCGAGATCAAGCTCGGCATCATCCCGGGCGCGGGCGGCACCCAGCGCCTGCCGCGCGCGGTCGGCAAGTCCAAGGCCATGGACATGATCCTCACCGCCCGCAACATGGACGCGCAGGAGGCCGAGCGCGCCGGGCTCGTGTCGCGCATCGTGCCCGCCGACAAGCTCCTCGACGAGGCGCTCGCGGTCGCGGCCGCGATCTGCGAGTTCTCGCTGCCGGTCGTGATGGCGGCCAAGGAATCGGTCAACCGCGCCTTCGAGAGCACGCTCGCCGAAGGGGTCCTCTTCGAGCGCCGCACCTTCCACTCGCTCTTCGCCACCGAGGACCAGAAGGAAGGGATGGGGGCGTTCGTGGAGAAGCGGAAGCCTGCGTTCAAGCATCGCTGACGCGATGCCTGCGATTGCGCGCTCGCCGGCGCGCCTCATCGCGTGGGTGTGCCTCGCCCACGTCTTCAGCATGACCGGTTTCGCGACCTACCCGGCGCTCCTGCCGATGCTGCAGGGCGAGTGGGCCATGTCGAACACCGAGGCGGGGCTGGTGAGCGGGCTGTTCTTCGCCGGCTACATGGCCGCGGTGCCGGTCCTCACCGCGCTCACCGACCGCCTCGACGCGCGCCGCATTTACCTCGTCGCGAGCATCGTCGCTGCTGCCGGTACCGCGGCCTTTGCGCTCGTTGCGGACGGTCCGGTAACCGGCGGGCTGTGCCAGCTGTTCGTCGGCGTCGGGATCGCGGGTACCTACATGCCCGGCTTGCGCGCGCTCACGGACAACACCCACGGTTCCGCGCAGACCCGCGCGGTGTCGTTCTATACCGCGTTCTTCGGCGTCGGAGTGAGTCTCTCGCTGGTGCTCGCGCAGCAGGTCGCGGCGGCCCACGGCTGGCGCTGGGCGTTCGCCGTCGCGGCGGCCGGGCCGCTCGTCGCGGCGGCGATGGTGCTCGCGGGGCTGCCGCCGCGGCGTGCGCGCGGCGCGGTCGCGAGCACGCGGTTGCTCGATTTCCGGCCGGTGCTCGCGAACCGCGAGGCGAGGCGCTATATCTTCGGGTACGCGGTGCACTGCTGGGAGCTGTTCGGCTCGCGCTCGTGGATGGTGGCGTTCCTCACCTTCGCGCAGACGATCGTGCCGGCGCCGCTGTCGCCGGCGGCCATTCACGCGCTCGCCAACCTCGGCTCGCCGGTCGCGAGCATCGTCGGTAACGAGGCCGCGCTCCGGGTCGGGCGCGCGCGCGTCATCGTCGCCGGGATGATGCTCTCGGGGCTGCTGACCTGCGTGCTCGGCTTCGCGGCAGCGGCGCCCTGGCTGCTCGTCGCCGCGATCGTCGTGCTGCACATGCTGCTGGTGATGAGCGACTCCTCGACGCTCACCGCAGGCATGGTCGGCGCCGCCGACCCGCGCTTTAGGGGCGCGACGATGGCCGTGCACTCGACGCTCGGGTTCGGCGCGGGCTTCGTGTCGCCGCTGGTGTTCGGCGCCGCGCTCGACCTCGCCGGCGGCAACCAGTCGATCGCCGCGTGGGGCATCGCCTTTGCGACGCTCGGCGTGGGCGCGCTCGTCGCGCCGGCGCTGCTCGGCTTCACCAGGCACCGCTGACGCAGTGCGTGCCGCCCTCTCCCCCAGCCCCTCTCCCGCGCTGCGCGGGGAGAGGGGAGCGTCGAGCGCTCCGGTGCGCTCGCGCGCACCGCGCGTGCATACGAAATGACCGCGCTCTCGCAGCGGCGCGAGTGGTGGCTGCTCGTCACCCTCGGCGCGGTGCAGTTCGCGAGCGTCCTCGATTTCATGGTCCTGATGCCGCTTGGCTCCCAGCTGATGCGGCTGTTCGACCTCACGCCGACCGAGTTCGGATTGCTCGTCTCGGTGTACATGATCACGGCGTCGGCCGCCGGCTTCGCCGTGTCGTTCGTGGTGGACCGGTTCGACCGCCGCGCGATGCTCCTCGTGCTGTGCGCGTGCTTCACCGCCACGACGGTGCTCACCGCGATGGCGCAGAGCTACGCTTGGCTCCTGCTCGCGCGCGCGACGGCGGGGGCGTTCGGCGGCCTGCTCATGGCGACCGTGCTCGCGATCGTCGGCGACACCGTGCCGGACGGCCGGCGCGGCCGCGCGCTCGCCCTGGTGATGAGCGCGCCGTCGCTCGCGTCGATCGTCGGCATACCGGTCTCGATCTGGCTCGCGGCGCACCTCTCGTGGCGCGCGCCGTTCTTCCTCAACACCGGCATCTGCGCGGCCATCCTCGCGGCGGCGTTCCTCACGGTCCCGCGCGTGCGAGCGCACGTGGAAGCGGCGCGCGGCCGTTCGGCGCTCGCGCGGCTCGCCGCCGTCTTCGGACACCGCAACCATCTGCGTGCGTTCGGGCTGACGATGGCGCTGAACTTCTCCGGGTTCCTGATCGTGCCGTTCATCGCGCCGTATTTCGTCGCGAACGTCGGGGTCGCCGAGTCCGAGCTCCCGGTGACCTACTTCTTCGGCGGCGTGGCGGCGCTCGTCTTTGTGCGGTACGTCGGCCGGCTCACCGACCTGCACGGGCGGCGGCGGACGTTCGTATGGATCGCCAGCGCGTCGACCGGCGCGATTCTCGTCACGACGCACCTTCCGCCGGTCGCGCTGTGGGGCGCGGTGCTGGCCCAGATCCTCCTGATGTCGACGTTTCCGGGACGCTACGTGCCGGCGATGGCGATCCTGCAGGCCGCGGTGGCGCCGGCGCTGCGCGGCAGCTTCATGAGCCTGAACGCCGCGCTGCAACAGCTCTCGGCCGGCGTCGCGTCGTTCGTCGCGGCCGCGATGGTCGACCGCGGCCCGGGCGGCGAGCTGACCGGCTTCGGCGCGGTGGGCTGGCTGTCGATCCTCGCGACCGGCTTCGCGATCGCGCTGGCGACCACGGTGCGGCCGGCGGCGCGTCCGCCGATGTGAGCGTGCGCTACAATCGGCTCATGCCAACGTCATTGGGACGCGCCGCTTTGGTCGCCGCCGCGCTGGTCGCGCAGCTTGCGGTCGCCCAGCCGCAGGGACGCGAGTTTGCGGTCGGCCCGACCGGCGACTACGAGATCGCTGTCCCGCACGACGGCCGCACGCGCACCGCGCTCGTGCATGTGCCACACAAGGTTGCGGGCGAGACGCGGCCGGCCCCGGTCGTCCTGAATTTCCACGGCGGCGGCGGCAACGCCCGCGCGCACCGCGACTACGTCCGCATGGACGCGCTCGCCGACCGCGAGGGCTTCATCGTCGTATATCCGAACGGCACCGGCCGTCTTGAAGAGAAACTGCTCACGTGGAACGCCGGCCTGTGCTGCGGGTACGCGATGACCGAGAAGGTCGACGACGTGGGGTTCGTGCGTGCGCTGCTCGCCGCGCTCGCGCTGCGCGCACCGATAGACACGGCGCGGGTCTACGCGACCGGCCTCTCGAACGGCGCGATGCTGAGCTACCGCCTCGCCGCGCAGCTCTCCGATCGCATCGCCGCCGTCGCGCCGGTCGCCGGGTCGATGGTGCTGCCCGAGCGCCGGGTCCACGATGTGGCGCCGGCGCTGGCGGTGCCGGGCAAGCGCGCGGTGCCGATCCTCCACATCCACAGCATCGACGACAAGCGCGCGCTCTACTTCGGCGGTCTCGGCGAGCCGTTTCCGCTCACCGACCTCCGCACGAGACATCCGAACGCGGAGGACGTGCTGTACCGCTGGGTGTCCTTCGAGGAATGCGCCCCGAAGCCGCTCGTGCGCGAGGAGCGGCGCGGGCCGCGCGGCACGCCGACCGCCGCCCACACCGCGACGCTCTACGTCTTCGCCGGCTGCCGCGACGGCGGCGAGATCGCGCTGTGGAAGCTCACCGGCGCAGGCCACGTCTGGCCCGGCGGCGGACGCGATTACCTGCCGCGCATCCTCGGGCCCGGTACCGACGTCATCGACGCGAACGAGGAGATGTGGAAGTTTTTCAAGCGGTTCGTGCTGCCGCCGGCGCGGAGCTAGCCAGTTGTCACGACACGAGGGGGCACACCCCCTCGTGCTCCCCGATCCCGGAAGAATCGCCGCTCCGACGGCGATTCTATTTTCAGCAGGATGCGTTTGACGCCGCGGCGCGCGCTCGTTACCCTCGTCTCCACACCTGTCCGCGGCGACGCATCGCGGGCCCGACCAAACGAGGAGGCAAGATGTTCCGCGCAGCCATTCTGACGTTCGCCGCCGCGCTCGCCGGCGCGGGCCACGCCCAGCAGCCGATCGCGATCGGCACCAGCCCGGCCGGCACGCTCACCTATTCCCTCGCAACCGCCTACGCGAGGGTGCTGCTCGACACCGCGCAGGTGCAGGCGCGCGTGCAACCGACGAGCGGCACCACCGCGATGATGCCGCTCGTGAACAACGGCGACATCGACGCGGCGTTCGTGAACACGCTCGAGGTCACCGAAGCGTACGGCGGCACCGGCGTCTTCAAGGGCCGGCCGTATCAGAACGTGCGTCTGGTCGGGGTCCTGTTCCCGATCAAGGTCGGGTTCTTCGTGCGCAAGGACTCCCCGATCCGCTCCATCAAGGACGTGCGCGGCAAGGCCGTGCCCTACGGGTACAACACGCAGGAGATCATCAAGACCGTCACCGACGGCATGCTCGCGAACGGCGGGATGACGGTCGCCGACGTCCGGCCGGTGCTCGTGCCGAACGTCGTGCGCGGCGCGGACGAGTTCGCCGGGGGCCGCGCGGACGTCGGCTTCTTCGCGCTCGGGGCGGCGAAGATCAAGGAAGTGGATGCGAGCGTCGGCGGGCTGCGGTTCATCCCGATGGACGACTCGCCCGCGGCGGTGGCGGCGATGCAGAAGGCTGTGCCGACCTCGTACCTCGGCACGGTGACGCCGTCGCCCGCGATGACCGGCGTGCTCGAACCGATCAGCACGATGTTCTACGACTACGTGCTGTTCGTCCACGCATCGGTGCCGAAGGAACGCGTCTATCAGCTCGCCAAGGCGATGGCGGAGCAGAAACAGGGACTCGCCGAAGGATTCGCGCAGTACCGCGAGCTCGAGCCAGCGCGGATGTGGCGCAAGTTCCCGGTGCCGTATCACGACGGCGCGATGCAATATTTCAAGGAGAAGGGCATCAACCTTGTCGACTGAGACGGGATTCGCTGCGACGGAGATTCTCGTCATCGGCGGCGGCATCGGCGGGCTCGTGCTCGCGCTCAGCCTGCACGAGCTCGGCGTTCCATGCCGCGTGTACGAGGCGGCGCCGGAGATCCAGCCCCTCGGCGTCGGCATCAACCTGCTGCCGCACGCGACGCGCGAGCTCACCGAGCTCGGCCTGCAAGCGCGCCTCGCCGCGGTGGCGGTGACCACGCGCGAAAGTGCCTTCTACAACCGCTTCGGACAGCTCATCTACTGCGAGCCGGTCGGGCGCTTCGCCGGCTACGACTGGCCGCAGTTCTCGATTCACCGCGGCGATCTGCAGGCGGTGCTGGTGCAGGCGGTACGCGAGCGGCTCGGCGCGGACGCGATCGTGCTCGGCCACCGCTGCGTCGGGGTCGAACAGGATGCGCGCGGCGTCACCGCGCGGTTCGTCGATCCGCAGAGCGGCGCGCAGCTTGGCGCGCACAAGGGAAGCGTCGCGATTGCCTGCGACGGCATTCACTCGGTGGTGCGAAAGCAGCTGCATCCGCATGAAGGCCCGCCGGTCTACTCGGGCGTCAACATGTGGCGTGGCGTTACGCGTTGGAACCCGTACCTGTCCGGCGCGACGATGGCGCGCGCCGGGTGGCTCGCGACCGGCAAGATCGTCATCTACCCGATCCGCAACGGCATCGACGATGTAGGTCGCCAGCTCCTGAACTGGGTGGCCGAGATCGAGACGCCGGAGCACGCGACCCGCGACTGGAGCCGGCCTGGCCGCCTCGAGGACTTCATCGGCGCGTTCGCCGGCTGGCACTTCGACTGGCTCGACGTCGAGGCGCTTATCCGCGGTGCGGACTCGATCCTCGAGTTTCCGATGGTGGACCAGGATCCGCTGCCGTTCTGGACCGCCGGCCGCATCACGCTGCTCGGGGACGCCGCGCACCCGATGCTCCCGCGCGGCTCCAACGGCGCCGGCCAGTCGATCCTCGACGCGCGCACGCTCGCCGGGTGCCTCGCGCGCGAGCCGGATGGCGCCGCCGCGCTCAAGACCTACGAGGGGATCCGCCTGGAAGCGGCGAACAAGGTGGTGCTGATGAACCGCAGCACGCCGCCCGACGTGATCCTGCGCGAGGTCTGGCAGCGTACCGGCGACAAGCCCTTCGCGCGCATCGACGACGTAATCAGCCACGCGGAGCTGGCCGCGCTTTCCGGCAATTACCAGAACGTCGCCGGTTACGCGCGCGACGCGCTTGCGGGCCGTGCATCCCTGGTCGGAGCGGGGCGCAGTGGCGGCTGAGGGCGCATCCAGTGCCGCGGAACTGCTGCTCGACGCGCTCCACGCGCACGGCGTCGAGTATTTTTTCGCCAACGCCGGCACCGACTTCCCGCCGGTCATCGAGGCGTTCGCGCGCGGCGCCGCGACCTCACGCGCCTATCCCCGCCCGATGGTCGTTCCGCACGAGAGCGTGGCGGTCGGCATGGCGCACGGCTATTACCTCGCCACCGGCCGTCCGCAGGCGGTGATGGTGCACGTCAACGTCGGCACCGCGAACTGCCTCAACAACCTGATCAACGCAGCCCGCGACAACGTGCCGATCCTCCTGCTCGCGGGCCGCACGCCGGTCACCGAGCGCGGTCGCAAGGGCTCGCGCACGCGCCCGATCCACTGGGCGCAGGAGATGTTCGACCAGGCCGGGATGCTGCGCGAGATCGTGAAGTGGGACTACGAGCTGCGCTATCCCGAGCAGGCTGCCGACGCGGTGCGCCGCGCGGTCGAGATCGCGATGACGCCGCCGCGCGGACCGGTGTACCTCGTGCTGCCGCGCGAGGCGCTCGCGGGTGAAGTGCCGGACGGCATCGACGTGTCGCCGCGGCCGGTGCCGGCGGCGCCGCGCCCCGACCCCGCTGCGGTCGCGCGCCTCGCGGAGTGGATCGTGGCGGCCGAGTTCCCGCTCGTGATCGCCTCGGCGTCGGGCCGTGATCCCGGGTCCGTGCCGGCACTCGCGCACCTGGCGGAGCGCTTCGGGATCGGGGTCGTTTGCGCCTGGCCGCGCTACGTGAACCTGCCGGCGAGCCATCCGATGCATCTCGGTTACGCGCCGGGTGACGCGCTGCGCGAGGCCGACCTCATCGTGGTGCTCGAGAGTGACGTGCCGTGGTTTCCGCACCTCGAGCGCCCGGGCGCCGGCGCGCGCATCGCGCACGTCGGCATCGATCCGACCTTCGCGCGCTACCCGATGCGCAGCTTCCCGAGTGATCTCGCAATCGCGGGCGAGCCGCGCATCGTGTTGGAGGCGCTCGCGGCGGCGCTCGACTCGCACGCCGGCGACGCGCGGATCGAAACTCGGCGGGCGGCGATCGCCGCGCGCGCGGCGGGACGGCGTCCGCAGGCGCATGCGACCGACCCGATCACGCCGGAGTGGATCAGTCGCTGCATCGGCGAAGTGAAGGGGGACGACGCGCTGGCCATCAACGAGTATCCGCTGCGGCTCGATCACTGCGCGTTCGAGCGGCCGGGGAGCTATTTCGGCCTGTCACCCGCGGGTGGACTCGGCTGGGGCCTGGGTGCCGCGCTCGGGGCGAAGCTCGCGGCGCCCCAGCGCCTCGTGATCGCGACGCTCGGCGATGGCGCCTACGTGTTCGCCAACCCGACCGCGGGCCATTGGGCGGCGCGCACGTACGACCTGCCGATCCTTACCGTGGTGTTCAACAACTCGCGCTGGGCGGCGGTGCGCAATTCCACCGTGGCGATGTACAAGGACGGCGTCGCAGCACGCACCGGTGGAACCCTGCTTGCCGATCTCAGCCCGAGTCCGGATTACGCGAAGCTCGTGGAGGCGCACGGCGGCTACGGCGAGCGCGTGGAGCGCGCCGAGGCGCTGCCGGGCGCGCTCGCCCGCGCGATTGCCGCGACCCGCCGCGGGCGGCAGGCGCTGCTGGATGTGATCTGCGATTACTAGGCCGCGCGCGCCTTGGGCGCAGCTTCCCGCCGGCAAAGTCGGCGGATGTTGCCCTCATAAATCTTCTGCCGGTCTGCGGCGCTCACCTTCAACTCGTCGACGATCTTGATCGTCCAGCGGATGTACGCGGAGCCCTGCTCCGGGTCGAACGGCGAGTCGGACGCGAACACGACGTGGTCCGCGCCGAAGAACGCGAGGCCACACTCGGTTGCGGGTACCGAGCCGAACACTGCGGTGTCGGCGTAGAAGTTGCGGAAGTAGTCGATCGGGCGCTTCTTCATCCACGCGAGCTTCGCGCGCAGGTCCTCGTCGGAGGTGCGCTTGCCGATCTGGTCCCAGCCCGGCCCGACGCGACCCTCGAAGTAGGGGACCATCCCGCCGAGGTGATGCGTGATCACCTTGAGTTTCGGGTGTTTCTCGTAGAGGCCGGCGAACACCATGCGCGCCATCGCGACGCTCGTCTCGTAGGGCCAGCCGAAGGTCCACCAGATCTCCCACTCGCTCTTCGTCTCGGCGGCGTAGTCGGGGAAGTCCTTGCCGCGCGTCGGGTGCATCCAGATCGGCATGTCGAGCTTCGCCATCAGGTCGAAGAGTGGCAGGGTCTCGGGGGCGGTGAGCGGCTTCCCGCCCACGTTGGTATAGACCTGCACGCCGCAGGCGCCGAGCTGGGTCACCGCGCGCTCGGCTTCGCGCAGCATCGCGTCGGGGTCGTTCATCGGCAGCGCGGCGACGAAGCCGAAGAAGCGGTCCGGGTGCTGCGCGCACAGCGCGGCGAAGGAATCGTTGGCGAGCTTCGCCATTTCTGCGGCGTCCGCGCCGAAGTCCTCGACCGGCGGCGCGGCGAGCGAGACGATCTGGCGGTAATCGGCGCCGAATTCGTCCATGATCCGGAACCGGGCGTCGAGGTCGACGATGCAGGGAATCACCCGCACGCGGCGCGCCATGTCCTTCCAGTTCGCGCCGAGCGTGAGCATGCGATCGAAGTAGGGCTTCGGGAACAGGTGGTTGAACGCGTCGATTTTCACGGGATCCTCCTGAATCGTGCTCCGTCATATTGACGGAGACCGCCGGGATTGCCAACATCCAGCGCGCACCGGCACGGCGTGTTGCGCTGCGTCGCGCCGGCACGTCCCGACGGTACATCCTCGTGCCCGAAGTCGCCAGCGCGTGAATCCCGGGCGTAGCGTGCAGAGCTCGATGATCGCGAGCGTCCGGGGCGGGAACGGGCGATCGACTGACGCCCGCGGCGTGCTGTGGCGTGGGCGCGGTGGTACCCGCATAATCTCCTACCGCCCGCCCCGGGGCGGGCTTGCCCGGGCGCGAGACGCCACAAGAAGACCACACCACCGGAGAGTCCGCGCGTCCGACCTCGCGCGGCGAGGAGAGGAGAGGAACACCGTGGAGAAAGTCTGGCTGAAGCGCTACCCGCCCGGCGTGCCGCACGAGGTGCGCTACGACGATTTCAAGTCCGTGCGCGACCTGTTCGAGGCGAGCGTGAAGAAGTACGCCGAACGGCCGGCGTACCACTGCATGGGCAAGTCGATCAGCTTCGCCGACCTCGACCGGATGTCGCGCGCCTTCGCGGCGTGGTTGCAGTCGGAGGGCTTCGGCAAGGGCACCCGCGTCGCCATCATGATGCCGAACGTGCTGCAGTACCCGGTGGCGCTGTTCGGCACCCACCGTGCGGGCGGCATCGTCGTCAACGTCAACCCGCTGTACACCGCGCGCGAGCTCGAGCACCAGCTCAAGGATTCGGGCGCCGAGGTGATAGTGATCCTCGAGAACTTCGCCGCCACGCTGCAGCAGGTGGTGGGCCGGACGCCGGTGAAGCGGATCGTCGTCGCCTCGCTCGGCGAACTGCTCGGTTTCAAGGGCACGATCGTCAACTTCGTCGTACGGCACGTGAAGAAGATGGTGCCGGCGTTCGAGCTGCCGAACGCGCTCAACTTCAACGCAGTGCTCGAGGCCGGTGCACGCGCGGAGCTCAAGCCGGTCGAGCTCGGGCACGACGACATTGCGTTCCTGCAGTACACCGGCGGCACGACCGGCGTCGCCAAGGGCGCGATGCTCCTGCATCGGAACATCCTCGCCAACCTCGAGATGGTCAGGGCGTGGATGCTGCCGTTCCTCGGTGAGACGCCGCAGACCGTGATCACCGCGCTGCCGCTCTATCACATCTTCTCGCTGACGGCGAACTGCCTGACGTTCATGAAGATGGGCGGCTGCAACGTGCTCATCACGAACCCGCGCGACATCCCGGGCTTCGCGAGGGAACTCGCGAAGCACAAGTTCACGATCATCACCGGCGTGAACACGCTCTACAACGCACTGCTCAACAACGCCGAGTTCCTCAAGCTCGACTTCAGCTCGCTCAAGTGCGCCATTGGCGGCGGCATGGCGGTGCAGAAGGCGGTTGCCGAACGCTGGAAGCAGGTGACCGGCAAGGTGCTGATCGAAGCCTATGGCCTCACCGAGACCTCGCCCGCAGCGACATTCAACCCGCTCGACCTCAAGGAGTTCAACGGGTCGATCGGCCTTCCGGCGCCCTCGACCGCGATTGGCATCCGCGCCGACGACGGCCGCTGGCTGCCGATCTGGGACGGCGTGCGGCCGGTCGAAGAGTGCACCGGCGAGATCTGCATCAAGGGTCCGCAGGTGATGGCCGGCTACTGGCAGAAGCCTGAGGAGACCGCGAAAGTGATGACGCCGGACGGCTGGTTCATGACCGGCGACATCGGCTACATGGACCAGGAAGGGTTCACGCGCATCGTCGACCGCAAGAAGGACATGATCCTCGTGTCGGGCTTCAACGTGTACCCGAACGAGATCGAGGGCGTTCTCGCGATGCATCCGGGCGTGCTGGAGTGCGCGGCGATCGGCGTGCCCGATGCGAAGTCGGGTGAAGCGGTGAAGGTGTTCGTCGTCAAAAAGGATCCGGCGCTCACCGAGGACTCGATCCGCAAGCATTGCGAAGAGCAGCTCACCGGGTACAAGCGGCCGCGCTACATCGAGTTCCGCACGGAACTGCCGAAGACGAACGTCGGCAAGATCCTGCGCCGCGCGCTGCGCGACGAGGAGGTCGGTAACAAGAAGGCGGCGTGAGGGACTGACGGCGCGTCCGGACGCCGTTGCCTGGTTTAGGGCAGCCCGCGGACCCGTACCGCGGGCTTTTTCTCGCCTACTGCGGGTCGTTAGTGCACTGCAGCAAGACCTCTGGTATAAACACGCGAGCGTATTAACCGCTTCGTTAATTGCGTCAGGAGGTCAGGGATTGCTCTACGCGCTGCACGAGATGCAACACGCGCTGCTCGCCCCGTGGAACGCCTGGGCGAAAACGCACCACGAGCTGTTCTCCCACCCCTTCAGCCCGTTCGCGTACGCGCCCGGCGCGAAGCGCGTGGCCGCCTCCGCGGACCTGATGCATCGTCTGACCAAGCGCTACGACAAGCCCGAGTTCGGGCTCGACCATACGGTCATCGACGGCGCAGAGGTGGCGGTCACCGAGCGCGTCGCCGTGCGCAAACCGTTCTGCCGGCTCCTGCACTTCCAGCGCGCCGCGACGCGCAACGACCCGGTGGTGCTGCTCGTCGCGCCGCTCTCCGGGCACTTCGCCACGCTGCTGCGCGACACGGTGCGCGCGCTCGCGCCCGACCACGAGGTCTACGTCACCGACTGGGCGGACGCGAAGCGGGTGCCGATCTCCGAGGGCGCGTTCCACCTCGACGATTACGTCGAGTACGTGCGCGACTTCATCCGTCATCTCGGGCCCACGGTGCACGTGGTGTCGGTCTGCCAGCCGACGGTACCGGTGCTCGCGGCGGTCGCGTTGATGGCGGCCGACGGCGAGACGGTGCAGGCGCGCACGATGACGATGATGGGCGGGCCGATCGACGCGCGCCGCAGCCCGACCGCGGTCACTAACCTCGCGCTCAAGCATCCGCTGTCGTGGTTCGACCGCCGCCTGATCCAGCGCGTGCCCGCGAAGTACCCCGGCTTCATGCGCCGCGTTTATCCCGGCTTTATGCAACACGCCGGGTTCGTGGCGATGAACCCCGACCGACATGCGGACGCGCACTGGGACTACTACCTGCACCTCGTGGCCGGCGATGGCGACAGCGCCGACTCGCATCGCCGCTTCTACGACGAATACAACGCGGTGCTCGATATGCCGGCCGAGTACTATCTCGACACGATCCGCACCGTCTTCCAGGAATACGCTCTGGCGCAGGGCACGATGCGGGTGCGCGGCCAGCCGGTGCGGCCCGAGGTGATCACGAAGACCGCGCTCCTCACCGTCGAGGGTGCGCTCGACGACATCTCCGGCAACGGCCAGACCGAGGCCGCGCAGGCGTTGTGCGCCGGCATTCCCGCGCAGCGCCGCGAGCACTATCTCGTGCCGAACGTCGGCCACTACGGCATCTTCAGCGGCCGCAAGTGGCGCGAGGCGATCGCGCCGCGGATCCGGGAGTTCATCCGGCGCCACGCGTAGCGGGTCGTCGCCCCGGCGAAAGCCGGGGCCCAGGGAGAGCTCATCCAGGATGCCGGCGTTCGCCGGCATGACGATTTCGACCCTCGCTAACCCCACGGGCGCCTAGGCCGCGTTGAAGCCTCCGGGACATCCACCCGGAGGCCTTATGACCGCGTTCCGCACGGCGCTTCTCGCGCCGCTCCTGCTTCTTCTTGCGCTGCCCGCGACTGCGCAGCCCGTCACGCCCCGTCCACGGCTGGCGATCGCCACACCGGTCGAGCAGCCCGTCGTGCTCCAGTCCGTGCGCATCGCCACCGAGATCGGCGCGGGGCTCGCGTTGACGAGCGTCGAGCTGACCTTCTACAACCCCAACCGCCGCATCCTCGAGGGCGAGCTGCAGTTCCCGCTCCTCGACGGCCAGACCGTGGTCAGCATGGCCATGGAGATCGACGGCAAGCTGCGCGAAGCCGTACCGGTCGAGAAGGCACTCGGCCAGATGGTCTTCGAGGACGTTACGCGCCAGCGAATCGATCCCGCCCTGCTCGAGGCGACGCAGGGCAACAACTACAAGCTACGCGTCTACCCG